>Ga0180438_10005686_pt1 | contig 17218 bp, 7 predicted proteins | sample SS_ome_12_FD_132455 | JGI IMG/M metagenome (GOLD analysis project Ga0180438, IMG submission 132455) | Hypersaline lake sediment archaeal communities from the Salton Sea, California, USA - SS_3_D_2 metaG | ecosystem: Environmental > Aquatic > Non-marine Saline and Alkaline > Hypersaline >...
AAATCGGGCTCGGGATCCGGCAACGGCCTGGCCAGCTTGACGAGCTGGTCGCGCAGATCGATGAAGGTGTCGATGAGGATGCCTCGCGACTTCTCGATCTTGGAGAGCTTCAGCGTGGTGGTGGAGCCGGCCGTTTCCGCCTTCAGCGTGAAGTACGTGTAGTCGCTCTTGACCTCCCATTTGTCGGTTTCCACGCCCTTGACCGTCGGGCTCTCCGCCAGGATGTGATCCTGGAACTGCAGCTTCAGATTGGCCGTGAGCTGTCCGCTGTTTAAGCCCGGTATGTCGCCGGATTGCAGGCCACCTCCCGTTCCCGAATGGATACTCGTCAAGAGCGTTTCCTTCTGGCCCGGCAGGCTCGGAACGTCATAGATCATGGCGTCATAGACGAATCGGCTCACGACGTCGTAATCGAAACCCGGCGTGCCGTCGTCGCTGACGTCGCCGTCGGGCAAGAGCGTGCGGTCCGCGTTTCCGTCGTAGCCCGGCGTGGCGTCGGCCAGATAACCCTCCACCAGCAGGTGCCTGACGATGCTGGCCGCGTATTTGGGCTGGTCGAAATTCAGCGCGTCGGGTATTTCCGGCCAGGGGCCGCCGGTGAACTCGTTGACCAGCGTGTGACACCAGAGGTCGCCGGCGACGTGCACGGGATAGCCGAAGGACCAGGCCAGGATTTGAAGCTTCTCTTCCGGCGAGTAGGAATCGTCTTCCTGCGCCGCCCAGGCCTTGTCCAAGATTTGTCCCACCCAGATACCGGCCGACATGGAATGCAGGACCGATTGTCCGAAGATCAACTCCGGGAACCCGTCCGGGCCGACGGAGCCCGCGTAAAAACAGCTCGGATACTTGCTGATGGCCTCGACGATCCTGGGATGCACCGCGTATTCCCCTGCGCCGATCGTCAACTTGCCGTCGACGATCAGATCATCGCGAACGTCCTTGGCCGACTCGTTGTGGACGTACGGCTTCCACGCCACGGCGGCCAGCGGATCGTCGGGCTCCATCTCGTGGGCGTGCTCCCAACCCAACAGATGCCCGGCTTCGTGGGCCACGTACCCGGCCAACTGCCGGCCGTAGTCCGCCGCCGTTTGGGCCGACGTGGGGATGGCGTCGCTGAAGACCAACGCCATATCGGACGGGTCCATGTTTCCCCGGTCCACCTTTTCGCTCAGACCGTAGAACGTGCCGTACTCGGCAAAGTCGGCGCCGTCTCCGCCCACATAGATGGTGGAGTGCTCGGCTTCGGTTGGCGGGGCGTCGGCGGTGAATACGACGTTCGTTTCGGCGAAGGCTTGTTCAAGGCAGTCCAACAGCGAACCCACCACTGCCGCCTCCTGACCCTGCAGACGACCGGACGCCGTAAAGGCCGGCACGTCGATGTCGGAAACCACGATGGGCCCTTGGTAGGTAACGTCCTTCTCACCATCGAAGTCCAAATACACGACCTGGTCGGAGTCTCCGTCCGGTCGCGACGCGCCGAGCGGATCGATGGACAACAGACGCCGCGGTTCGAGGACCTCAAAGATTCTTCGTGCCCGCCAGTTCTGATCCAAGCGTGTGCGACGCCCCCGATTTCGACGGTGACGTCTGAAGGAGACTCGGTTTTTCGACATGATCGTTGCCCTCTCGTGAGAAGCCCGTCTGGATTTGGGAATGACCCTTCAGAGTCAGGGTCGGTGGCCCCATTAGCCCGGATTGTCCCCCTCAAAGCCTGATCTGTCAAGTTTTTTTCTGGCGCCCATGCTTTTCTGGGTATTGGGAGCCCTGGGTGGCCGTCTTCCGTGGTCGCCGTCTTCCCGCTCGAAACGTGTCTTTGAAACCCATTCCACACAGGAATCGGGCTGTACGACGGGCCTCCGAGCCCGTCGATTTCCGGCCGTTCCCCGATGCGTCGACGGCTTCGGAGAGCCGTCGTACCTATCCGGCTTCGGAGAGCCGTGGTACCGGTCAAGAACGTTCTCAGAACGCCGCACTGCCTCTTGCCGGAGGTTGGGCGTTGAGAAACTCAAGTGAATTATGTCCCGGCCGCCTGCCGATCCGTCGGTTTCGAAACCACCCGCCTCCCACGCCGCCACCCACATAACATCAGGCCGAGGCCACTGCCGCCAAGCAGGATCAACGCGGACGGTTCCGGAACGGCCACCTTGCCGGTGAAGACGCCGGACTGCCCTGCCACAGTATAGGTGAACGTCAAGTCGTCGAGCAGGCTCGCTGCGTCAAACTCATCGCCGACGACGTCACCCAGCAAATGACCGTGGTCCAAGGCGAACGCGAAATTGCCGGTAATTTGGGTCTTTGTATCTTCGCGGAACATGCCCAGGTTGTCGGCCGGCTCGCCGGTGAAGACGCCCTCCGCGGAGGTGAGCACGTAGCCGTTGATGAGCGTGCCGTGCGGGTCGATCATCAGGCCGTGGGGAGTGACCAGGAGTTCCACGTTTGCCTCGACGGGGGCCTTGGGGGCCATCGCCATGTACGGGCCGGTGCCGAAGAGGTTGGCGGCAAGGATGGCCTGAATGTCACTGCCGCCGACTTCTCCGTCACCGGTGAAGTCGCCTTGTGTCCAATCGGCGGGCGGGTCGGGCTCCGGTACACCGAAGAGGTTGGCGGCCAGGATGTTCTCGATATCGCCGCCGCCGACTTCCCGATCGCCGTCCGTGTCGCCGCAGGCCGCCTCGAACAAGTCGGCCGACACGCCGGACGCGTGGTAGATCAATTCCCGGAGGAACACGCCGGATCCCAGGTGATCGCCGGGGGCCGGCTGCTGATCGAAAGTGCCCAGGGCGTCGCCGTCCGCGGTGACGAGTCCCAGCAACGTGCGGCCGTACATCTTGGGATCCTTGCGCAACCGGCTGACGGCACGCAACGTGAGCGCACCCCCGAAGTGAGCATCACCAGAGGCCAGGATCCTTCCCGCCGCAGCGCGGCCGTGTGCCGAGAGGCCCAACTCGCACGTATATTGCGAGCCGGTCTGCATCGTGAGATCGCGATCGAGGCTCAGCGTCGCTCCGGGGGCAATTTCCAGCTTGCCGAAGACGTTGGCGTCCTCGGCATGGAGCGTGCCGCCGATCTGCAGGGTGCCGGTTCCGACCTTGACGTCATGAACGACCGTCAGGCTGTGTTCCGCATTTACCACCGCCTTTCCATCAACCGCGTCGATCAGCAGCCTGGACGCGGTGCCGTCTGTCGCCACGGTGACCGTATGGCCCCGGATCGCGATTTCGTAGAACTCGCCGGGCATCAGCGTGCCGCCGTCCCAGGTCGTCGCCGCGTTCCAGTTTCCGGAAGCAATGCTCGACAGCTTCGAGACCGTCGCCGCCACACGAAACCCGACCGGGAATGCGGTCATCGTCGGGTTGGTGCAACCGGAGTCGCGGCCCGCCGCGTGCAACCATTCGGCGTCCCAGTGAAACGACCCTCCCCGAATGCCGCGGTACGGTCGGTTGACCATGGCCTCGTCCCATTCGCCGATGTTTCCGTTCTGGTCGAAGGTGCCGTAGGGGCCGGGCGAAAGCGCGTACGAGCCCACGTCCAGGATCGGTTCGTCCGGATCTGCCGGGACCCCGTCTTTGTAGTTCGCCGAATTCCCGGTGTCGCCGGCGGGAGGATGGTTGTCGGGAAGGACGTCGCTTTGCGTGGCGTAGTCCCAATATCCGGCGTCCAAGCCGCCGCCCCGGTAGTAGGCCGCCTTATACCATTCATCTTCACTGGGCAGGAAAACGCGGGCCTTGCTGCTGCGCGCGATGTGGAGGGGGCCAACCGTCATGTCATACGCGCCGTCCTCGGTCGTCGAGGCGTCCTGGACGCCCGTCGGTTGTCCGTTGTGCAGCCAATTGGCGAAGCGCAGGCAGTCGTACCAATCGACGAAGTTCGCGGGTTTGTTGGCCCAGTAGGCGCCGCCGTCGCCGTCGACCTCTTTCACCGCGTGAACATACGGATTCGTCGCGCCGCCGTCCCCAGTTCGGGCAATACCGTGAAACATGTCGTCGAGAACGAAGTCGACGGGATCGCTTACGGGCACCCAGAACAGGAGGTGGGAATCTGCCACGGCGGCAACGGCGTTGAGGAACTCGCAGTACTGCGCGTTGGTGACTTCGTACTTGCTTATCCGGTAAGCGTACGGCACGCTGCCGTAGCCGGTGGTCCCGTCGTTCATGATTTCCGTGTCGGCCACGTTGCCGGGATCGCCGACGGTGACCCACTCGATCGCCACCGCCGGGGAAACCGACGGCAGGAAAGCCCACACCGTCATCCCCGCAATACCTAAAGCCAGGCGTCGCATGATCCACCTTCGGTGTCGCTATGTCGGCTGCCAGACCCCCCTACCTTCTATTGAAACAAGACCGCGAGGGGCTGTCAAGCGGCCGGCAGGAGGGGGGCGGCGGGCGTCCCACGAAGGCCTGGACGATGCTGTGGATTTGCCGTCGGCGAGGGTGTGAGAAGTAAGCTTCTGTCTGGGACTCGTGGCCGGCTCCCGTTTGACGTTCCATCTTCTGAGACACAGGTTTCCAACTGGTGCTTTGTCAATCTTTGATTTTGGGTGCCCCGGTCCAGATCTGGAGGCGACTCGCCGGGCTGGGTGGGGCCAACGTCCGTCGGATAGTCGATCCTCAACCGCAAGCGGGGTCAGTCGCCGATACTGAACCCTTTTACCTCGCCCTTATCCGTTGCCAGGACAACCGAAGGCCCCGCAGGCGTTTGCAGCGCCACCGCGTGCACCGGTCGTCCGATGACTCGGCCGAGTCGGATAAGCTCGCCTGTCTCGTCTACCGCCGCCACGGTGCCGTCGTCACAGCCCACCACGATCCAGCAGCGCCGGGCGCCGTGCGGAGCGACACATTGAAGGGAGACGGAGGGACTTGGCAAGCGGGCCGACCAAAGCCTCCGACATTCGCCGCTCAAGGCCACGATCAGCCCCTCGGAGATGCCTACGATGATCTCCTTCTTGCCGTCGCCGTCCAGGTCGGCGACGTCCATGTCCCGCATCCGAATGCGCGGGGCATTGCCGGCTCCCGGCCCGAACTGGGCATTGTAAAGAGGGCGTCCCTCGTCCGAGTAGACCGTCACCCGATTCCAGGTCCCGTTGACGGCGGTCACTACTTCCCGCTTGTCGTCGCCGTCGAGGTCTTCATAGAAGAGACCGGTCCGGTTCTGCGCAGTCCACCCACCGACGGCCGAGTGCCCGGCGGGGACTCCGTAGTACCCTTGGCCCGTAACTGCCATGGTCTTGCTGCTAAGCACGGCGAGACGGTCGTAGCCGTTGGGCCACCGGGAAACGAGGAGGTTGTGGCTGCCGTCGCGACCGGCCACGAGCAAGAACATTCGGCCCGGTCCCCAGAAGACGGGCATCCGCCTGACCAACTTGCCGGTCTCGTCCAAAATCTCGACGGTGCACGCGCTGCCGACGAAACACCGGCTTCTTTGCTGGTCGAAGGGGCCGGTGTGAAGCCCGTGGATGCCTTCGTGGCCCGGGGCGCTCTTGAACCAGTAGGTCTTGGCGGCTTCGTAAACGGCCGGGTCCATCTCGGAGAGGAAGACCCACTTTCGCCGCCCGCTACGGTCGAAGGCAATCACCTTTTCGTCCACGCATCCGGCCAAAAGTAAGTTGTGCTCGTCCCACCAGCGGATGGTGCGGATCTTCCCGTCAGTCTGCAGTTTGCCGACCTCCCTGCCTTCGTGCGTCAGCAGATGGACCGTGCTGTCCTCGGCGACACCGAGTTGTGTTCCCCCAGCCACGGGGATTGTGATCAAGCCGGCCACCTTGCCGCCGACCCGGAAACTCAGCGCCACCGGCAACGCCGGCACGATTGGCCGGACCCGTGGGCCGGTAGGCGCCGACGCCTGAGCACGCATCTTCTCTCCGTCTGCCACGAGGTCTTCGAGAGCGGCCATCACTGCCGTGTGGACGTCAGTCGCCGGCAGCGCACCGGTGAGAACGTGACGCCCCGCGGGCAACTGGACTCTGTAGATTCCGTCCGCGTTCCGGGCTTTCGCCGGCTCACCGTCTATGCGCAGCTCGTCCGCTGTGGTCAGGCGGAACTGCAAAGTCGTCTCTTCCTTCGCGACGACGTTTGCCGCGCCGCTTGCGAACTGCCAGTCGATCTCCACTGGCACATTGCTTGACACGAGCGCGCTGTCGATTCCTGCGCTCGACAGCCCGTGTCCATAGAGATGATCCTCGGCCAGAACGACCAGTTCCCCTTTCACCTGCCCATACTCCCCGACAACGGCCAGGGCCGGCTGCGGCAGTGCCATCGCTGCGGCGTTGTCGGCCACTCGGGCACAGGCCGGCGTGCCGGGTGATTCGCGGTCGGGGCGTCCGATCAGATAGAAGGCAATCCGATGCTCGCCCTTCTTGACCGCGCCCCCCCAATTCATAGTGATCACGCTGCCGCCGCGAACTTCCTGAACGTCACACGAGCGCAACTCGATCCCGGCGGCCGGTATGCGGACCGCCTGTTGCTCGTGGTCCCAGACTCCGCCGGGCACCTGCCAGGTGGTGGTCACGCTCATGTTCTGGGTATCCGTCCGGAAGGTGAGATCATCCACGACGATCGCATGGCGGCCGGTCCGCTGGGACAGCGTGCGCCGCCAAGCGGAGAAGGCCGCATCGGGCACCTCCCCTACCGCCGTTGCGGTCGGGCCGATCACGTCGCTGTATAGCAGGGCGGCGTCCATGGCCACGGCGGGTTCGACCATCCCATCGGCGCTGCAGAGCACCTGATTGTGGTAACCTCGCAAAACCGTCCGGCCACCCAGGCGCAACTCCAGGACGTCGAACGTGTGGTAGGGATTGCGAGACGCGCCGTTGAAGCCGTCCAGCAGGACGTAGTCACCGCTCGCGTCGGCCGCGCTGCGATAGCTGCCGAAGTAGAAGGATCTCTCCAGCGGCAGGCCGCTTCCGCGTGCGTTCCAGGCAGGCCGGGGCAAGCGGTGAATGTTCCAGTGGCCCACCAGGTCGACCGGCAACTCGGGCTTGAGCGTCTCGTCGGGCCAGAACGACTGGCCGAGGCGGAACACGTCGGTGTCGACTCCCGTGCGCTTGCGATAGGTAATCCAGCGGCCGTCGCCGGTCAGGTAGGCGGCCTTGTTCAGATAGCCGATCGAAGCCGAGTTCAGCGCCCAGTCGGCCGTGCGTCCGGAAAGGAGTATTTCCTGGCCGCGCAGCAGTTTCCCGAGCACTTCGTTTTCCAGTGGCTTCCGATCTCCCGTGAGCACCATGTAGGTGAGCACGGGAGCGACGCCGGTGTTATACCAGAAGAGGTTGTCACTCTCGCCGGAGACCCAGGCATGCTCGTGCAGTGAACGGAAGGCCAGCTCGGCGCCCCTGACGCACTGCGCCCAGACGGGGTCGGGATAGTCTTTGTTGAAGTAACGACCAAGGCAATACAGCGAGATCGCCGACCATTGCCCGTGGCGGGAACCGACGTAAGTCCGCGGCCGGGTGAGGCCGTAAACGCCCTCGCCCTTTCGGTGATTGAGCTGGCGGGCAAAGGCGTTGGTGATCTTCAGCCGCTCCTGATCAGTAAACGCCGGGCTTTCTTCAATGAGATCCCAGAAGAGGATCGCCATGTGGGCGTTGTAATGATAGAACCCTGCCAACGGGTCGTGCTTGTTCTCGATCCGCTCGCCGTCGATCTGCTCGATGTCACGGATCGCCTGTTCATCCGGAAAGGCCAATCGAACAACCTCGTGCGCGCTCCGCTCATCGCCCGTCATGTAATACATCGCCATGTGCTTGCTGATACTGCACCATCCGAAGTAGCCGCTGGAGCCGTAGCCCCTTGACGCCTCCCAGGTTTCAAACCGCCCAATGTCCGCGGGCGGCTTCAGGCCTTTGCCGAGCTTCGTTTCCATGGTCCAGCCCAGCGACAAGTCCCCGTTCGCAGAGGATGCCTCCGAGAGAAGGGCTGCCAGCGCCCTGACGCCTTGGTCAACACCGACGGCGTCACTGCCTCCGACGATCACCACGCTGCTGCCGTCGCCGAAGGGGTTGTGGACCGTCCGAATGACGTATCCTTCCCGTCCCGGATACTTCAGATCGACCAGGCAGTAGTACAAGTCGTAGAGGGCACCGATGGTGCGGTTCGTGGACCGACTGCCCAACACGATGAGATTCGTTGCGATGGGCACGGCTGCTTCCGGGCAGTCATCGGGGAGAATCGGCACCTTCACTCCGGTTCTCGCTTCGATGGCCCGTTGGACGGCCGCGGCCGCGGTCTGGTAGATGCCGGACGCCGGCGCCACGATAGCAGCGTTTGGTTTGCCGTCCTTGACCAAGGCGATATCGAGGTACAGGTTCTTGAGCTTGTCGTACTGGGGCGGGACCGGGTCCGGCGGAGGCGGAGGCGGAGCGGGTAGACCGCCCACAAGTCGGACGTCGGTGACCATCACTTTGGCAGTGGGCCCTCGGTGCGTGTACAAGTAGATCGCGCCTTTGGTGGTATCCGGGGGCGCCGTGCCCTTCACCGAGACCTCGGAGAACTCGCCGACGGATTGCGCTGCCAGGCCGGCTTGGACCAGCCGGTTCGAAGGCAAGAAACGGAGCTGCAAATAGGCACCCGCTGTTGAGGCCCCCTCCGCCGCCCGAACCTTGGCCGTGACTTGATAAGTCTCTCCGCCACGGAGGTGGAACGTCTGCGACACGCCGATCTCGGCCGATGGGTCGCCGTCGGCGATCAGAAGTGCTTTCGCGCCGTCGGGGCCGGCGACGATCTTCATTTGCTGGTCCTTGCCGCCACCGCCGTATTTCGACCAGCCCGATGGAACACCGTCATCGTTCGCGCCGTTGGTGAAGGACGGATTCTCAAGGTCTACGGGGAAGATCTCCGCCGCCTTTCCCGCCGTCATTGCCAACAGTGCGATGGTTGCCGCCAGCACGCCTCGCAGGTTGGCCAGTGTGTTGTCCATGCCGACCTCCGTCTTCATGATGCGTCCTCGCCACTTATACCACGGCAGGTCCGACGATGCTACCATCGGGGCGAGCTGTCCCTGCCGGACCTCGGGGATTCTGCTCAGAGGAGGCGCCGGCGATCAACGCAGTGGCGCATCGTGCCGGTGCTCGTTTGTCACGCCAGGGCAAACTCGACCGCCGCTTCCGCATGGATTCGCGTCGTGTCGAAGACCGGGACCGGGCCGTCCATCGCGTTGATTAGCAGACCGATCTCGGTGCATCCGAGAATAATGCCCTGGGCTCCTCGGCCGACAAGGTTCTCCATGATCTCCCGGTATGCTTCCCTCGATGCTCCGCGGATCTCGCCGAGGCACAATTCATCGTAGATCACACGATGAACGAGATCGCGGTCGTTCTGATCGGGCAGGATGACGTCCAGGCCGTGCTTCTCGATCAGGCGGCCCTTGTAGAAGTCGTCCTCCATCGTGAAGCGTGTGCCGAGGAGGCCGACCCTGCTGAGCCCTTCCGCTCTGATCTTCTCGGCGGTTGCATCCGCAATGTGCAGCAGCGGGATGTTGACGTGCCGCTGAATGTCGCTCGCCGTCTTGTGCATGGTGTTGGTGCAGAGGACGAGCAGGTCCGCACCACCATCTTCGACACGCCGAGCGGCCTGGCTCATCTTCCGTGCGGCCTCGGCCCACTTGCCGTCGCGCTGGAGCGGTTCGATCTCGGCGAAGTCCACCGAGTACATGATGCATTGGGCCGAGTGGAGGCCGCCCAGCCGTTCTTTCACCGCCTCGTTGATGAAGCGGTAATAGACCAGCGACGACTCCCAACTCATCCCGCCGATGAGCCCGATCGTCTTCATGGCAAATCATCCGAAGCACGGGGCCGGCGCTTGTGGCTCACCCTAACCAAGTACAGTATAATCGTTACTGCGACTTGCTACCAGAGCGGAACACAGACTTCGGGAGCGAACCATGAAACGACTATCCGTTGCCATGACGGGGGCTCTCGCCCTCACCCTTTTCTCGTCGCCTGCTGCGAGAGGAGACGAGCCGGGCCAGCAAGGCACCACCTTGAAGGTCCATCCCATTGGCCGTGTCAAGAAAACTGATGACCGCACACTGATTGTCCTGGACGAGAAATACCAGCCGGGGTTGCTTGGGCTGGAGGGCTTCTCGCACATCTACACGTTCTGGTGGTTTGACAAGAACGACCACCCCCAAAAACGATCGATTCTTCAGGTCCATCCGATGGGCAACCGGAAGAATCCACTTACCGGCGTTTTTGCCACTCGATCCCCGGTTCGTCCGAACCTGCTTGCTTTGACGTTGTGCAAAGTCGTCTCGGTCAAAGACAACGTCATCGAGATCGAGAAGACGGATGCCTTCGACGGCACACCCGTGCTCGACATCAAGCCGTTCATTCCAGGGTACGATTCCACCCCCGATGCCGTTGTCCCCGACTGGCTCGAGAGGGCGAGGACGCAGCGGCAAGCAAAACGATAGAGAACCAGATGTCACCGCACGTTTGTCCGTGGTGGGGCGGCTACTTCATCGACAACCCCTTCCGTCGCCTCTTGCACCGGCCCGAGGTCATCCTCGCACCTTACCTACGGCCGGGCATGGCAGCGATGGACTTCGGCTGCGGCATGGGGTTCTTCTCGATTCCGATCGCTCGGATCGTCGGTGACGACGGGCGGGTGATCGCCGTCGATCTACAACAGAAGATGCTCGACGTGCTGCGCAAGCGGGCTACCAAAGCTGGGGTAACGAAACGAATCGTCACCGTACGATGCGAACCCGACTCCACAGGCGTGGATGAGTCCGTCGACTTCGCACTGGCATTCTATTCGGTCCACGAAGCCCCGGATGCCGGACGAGTCATCGCTGAAATCCACAGACTCCTGCGCCCACAAGGGAGATTCCTGGTCGTAGAACCGATCGGCCATGTGCGGGCAGCGGAGTTCCAGGACCTGCTCTCGCTCGGCGAGGACGCAGGATTCAAGCTAAGCGACCGCCCACACATTCGGCTTAGTCATAGCGCGTTGCTGATCAAGTGAGGTGGTACGACCGCGGTTTGTGGAATCGGCAGAAGTCATCCATGGCCGTGAGAGCCCTGCAGGATTGGCTCGTTGAAGACCGTGTGATAGAATGACGGCCAGGATCATGAAATGTCCCCGGACCGAAGAGGAATCCCATGTGCCGAGAACAACGTGCAGGGGACCTCGTAGTCCGTAACACCGTGATGGATGGTATCCGCTGAGCAGCATTTCAATCACTCGCTAACTCGTACTACACCAAGAGGAGTCTGAAGACATGCGTGCCTTGGCCATCTGCTCGTGTTGTCTGTTGATCGCCGTGTCCGGCCGTGCGGCCGTGGCGGCCCAGGAACCCGGTGCCCCAGAGGGAATCAAGAGCGAGCAATCGCTGCCCAGCCGGTACCCGTATGTCGTCCAAGATATGCTCAAATACTGCCAGCCTTCAAACGGCTTTTGGGTCGATCTCGGAGCAGGCAGAGGACAGGTGGCGATTCCGCTGATCGAAGCGACCGGCAACCCCGTCGTCATGCTCGACCCTGACGCCGAAGCCATGCGGAAGGGACTGGAGATTGCACGAGAAAAAGGACTTGAGGATCGGTTATCCGCGGTGGTGGGAGCGGCCGAGGACATGCCACTGACCGACAACTCGGTCGATTTCGTCGCCAGCCGTGGCTCGATCTTCTTCTGGGACGATCCGGTCAAGGGACTGCAGGAGGTCTATCGAGTGCTTCGCCCCGGCGGCAAGGCATACATCGGCGGTGGTGCCGGGAGCGGCTATCCTGACCAGGCCGTGAAGAAGTTGATCGAGCAGCGAAGGAGAAGGATGGAAGGTGACGAGGCCGTGAAGTGGAAGCGTTTCGTCGAACTGCGTCGCCCTGAGAAGATGCGAGAGTGGGCCAAGCACGCCGAACTCGCCGACTTCACCGTCATGGGAGAGGGGGCGATTTCCGCGGAGGATAAGCGCGTCGGCCAAGGCGTCTGGTTGCTGTTTGAAAAGAAGGCAGCGCCATATGCCCCAAGTTCCACAATCAAGAGCCTTACCATTCATCCCGAACGGACTTGCATCGGCAACGGTGACAACTGGCCGATCACCTGGGCAGACGACGGAAATCAATATACGGTCTACTGTGACGGCGAGGGCTTCGGCGGCGGCAGCGGCAAGGGCAGCATGAGCCTTGCCCGTATCGTGGGCGACCCACCGGACTTCACCGGGCAGAACCTGACTTCCCCAACGGGCCACAAGACGGGCGGTGGTCCGCAGGGGCGCAAGGCCAGTGGTCTGCTCATGGTTGATGGTGTGCTCTATATGTGGGTCCGCAACCTGAACCAGGACGGCACCGGGGCGAGCTTGGCATGGTCGGAAGATCGAGCCGCCACGTGGACCTGGGCCAACTGGAGTTTCTTGGAGATCGGATATCCCACCTGGCTGGGCGCAGGAAAGAACTACACTGCCGCTGAAGATGAGTTCGCCTACGTCTATTCACCGGACACGACAAGTGCCTACAGGACCTCGGATCACATGATCCTGGCCCGAGTGCCGAAGTCCGAAATCCGCAACGAGCAGGCATATCGCTTCTTCGCCGGGCTGGACGATGAGAAGAACCCGCGATGGACTGCTCGGTTCGACCAGCGCAGGCCCGTCTTCAGCGATCCCGGACATTGTTATCGCCCGGAAGTCGCCTTCAATCCGGGGATCGGCAAGTACCTGCTGTTGACGGCTACCTCCGGTGCCCCACGTTGGTGCGGAACCGACGAGAAGTACTTTGGCGTCTTTGAAGCTTCCACGCCGTGGGGACCGTGGCACACCGTGGAACAGGTTTACGACTGGGGTGGCCAAGAGAACCGGTTTCAGCCACGTATTCCACCGAAATGGATCGGCGATGACGGCGAGACGTTTTATCTGCTTTACTCCTGCTTTCCCGAAGGGCCGTACCAATTCAACCTGCAGAAGTGTACACTCGAAGTCATCCCCACAAACAAGAGATAGCAAATCAATCACCGTAACAAGGCCGGGCGGTCGTACCAGGCATGATTCACCCAGGCTTCAAAAGCCACCTGGAACCGTACCCCGAGCCCTTCCATCGGGCTGGTTGCCCTCCGCAGCGGTCTTGGCTAAAATCAGCCTAGTCGCACTTGGCGGCCCCGCCGACCGACACCGCATCCACAGTCCTTCCCCATACGATCTCGATCCATTATCGAGATTCCCGCCATGGCTCGCCCCATTTGCCATTCCATTACGTGGTCAGACGGGTGGAAAGAAGATGTTGCGCACTTTCCTTCCGGCAAAGCGGCGGCCGACGCTCCGTTGCAGCTTGAAGACAGAGAGCTTCGTTGCTGGGTAACTTATCCTGACAAAGCGAAACGTAAGGGGAAAGGGAAATCTCGCCGCCCGAAGCCCAAGTTGTGGGCAGTGATCATCATCGAAAGGTTGCAACGAGCAGACGCCTTTCAGTACGCAGTTACCCTGAGAAGAGTCTACAAGCAGGGGGAACGAATAGTCACCGTGTCCGTGAGGAACGACCCAGAGGATCAGTCTGACGAAGCCACGGTGCTCACTTTCATTTCCCCCCGACCTGAACAACTCGACTCGCTTGAACAACGTCTGGTCCATCTGGCTGCCAAGCGGGTGTACTGCGCAATTGAGGAAACGTGGTCGGTGGCTACCTCCGGCGTCTGACCTGAGGTCACCGGTTAGGCCGACGGAGAGCCCGTCACACAACTTGGCACGGACAACCAATGGATCGTTCGAAAAGACTGGGTGAGGGCAGTATTTCACGCCTCTTGCTAGAGTTCTCCGCTCCAGCCATCGTGGGAATGTTGGCGCAAGCCCTCTACAACGTCGTAGACCGGGTCTTCGTCGGTCAAGCAGTGGGGTCAGAAGGGATAGCGGGAACCGCGGTCTCCTTTCCCTTCATGCTGGTTTTGTTGGCCTTCGGCATGTTGGTCGGATTCGGAGGCGCGGCCTTGGTCTCGATCCGGCTCGGTGAGCAGAAGAGGGACGAGGCCGAAAAAGTGCTGGGTAATGCAACCGTCTTGCTCGTCGCGGCATCTGTTCTTCTGACCATCATCGGACTTACATTTCTCAACCCCCTCTTGAAGGTGTTCGGGGCAAGTGAGCAGGTCCTGCCCTACGCTCGAGATTACTTGAGGATTGTCGTCTTCGGTTCGGTCTTTCAGGTGGTCGGTTTCGGGCTGAACGCTGTCATCCGCGGCGAAGGTAATCCACGGACTGCGATGTACACCCTGCTGATCGGAGCGGGGTTGAACACGATTCTGGACCCTATCTTCCTATTCGGCTTCGGCTGGGGGATGCGTGGAGCTGCGGCGGCCACGGTCATTTCCCAGGCCGTGTCCTCCGTTTGGGTGCTCATTTACTTCTTCCGCGGCGACAGCCTGCTGAAGATTCACGTCGGCAACCTGCGATTACGTTGGCCCATCTGCGTCTCCATCCTCACCATCGGCTCTCCGATGTTTGCCATGCAGATGGCGGCCAGCGTCGTGAACGCCATCCTGAACAATCAGCTTCGTGTCTTCGGCGGTGACTTGGCGGTCTCGGTGATGGGCATCATTCATGCCGTGGCTTTGTTCATCGCCATGCCGATCTTCGGAATCAATCAGGGGGCTCAGCCTATCATCGGCTACAACTACGGAGCCGAGAATTTCGACCGGGTGAAGAAGGCACTTCAAACGGCCATCCTCTTTGCTACGGCGATTTGCGTAGCGGGGTTTCTGGTCGTCATGGTTCTTCCTTCGCAGGTGATCTGGCTGTTCAACCGGAAAGACGAACTGCTGATGCGATTGGGAACGCCCGCCATCCGCATCAGCCTTGTAATGTTCCCGATCATCGGCTTCCAGATCGTCAGCGCCAGCTATTTTCAGGCGGTTGGGAAGCCAAAGCACGCGTTGTTTCTCGGCCTTTCCAGACAAGTGCTCCTGCTGATTCCCGCGATCCTCATCTTGCCTTACTTCTTCGGACTCAACGGGATTTGGGCAGCCTTCCCTGCCTCCGATCTGGCTTCTTCGATACTGACCGGTACGTGGCTCTTCCTGGAGTTGCGACACCTGCGGAAACGCCATGTGGAAACAGCCCATGACAAGGCCGCGGTGGCTGCTCATACGGAGAATGTTTAGAACCCGTACGTGAATAACTTGGGGACTGTCCCGATTCTCCCGCAGGGAAAATGGGACTGTCCCCTTTGGCGGGCCCGGGCCGTGCGTGGCGAATTCCAGTTCGGATAATGCGCAAGCACCATTCTCGGGACACGTTCCCTCCCGGTCTGCCAACGGTCGGGGATGAAGGTGTCGCCACGAAGTTGCACAGGGAGTTGCATGTCGGCCCAATTCGAGAGGACCGGATGCCGAAGCGTTGAAGGCGCGGCCCGGAATGCCTATATTGGCGGTGGGGACATCGTATCGCCAATCCGTACAATGAACCCCGCCTGCGATAGACCGGAAATCGGAGTATCTCGTGATCCAGCTTGTCCGCAATCAAATCGTCGTCCGTTTCTGGGTCACAGCCGTAACGCTCACGGCCTTTTGCGCTCCGGGGGCGACTGCCACCCCAGTTGCGGAGCCCGAGCGAACATGGACCGTCTACATCGCTCAGGACAAACACCTCGACTACAACTGGTGCGGCACGACGACCGAGATCGAACTCCGCATGGCGGCGCTGGTCGATTTCTATCTGGGGCAGGCCGAGAAGAAGCGGGGGCGATGGAACCTCGACGGAACGCTTTGGGCCGACGTCTACCACCGACATCGCGGCGACGAGGGCCTCGCGCGTCTGCATCGAGCGATTCGCCAGCGGCGTTTCGGCTGCGGCGGCAACCACTCCGTCCTACTATGGGGGATCCTCGATACGGAGACGGCCATCCGAGCCTGCTACGGCTCGATATCGATCGAGGAGGCCACGGGCCAATCCGTCAATACCGCCCTGGTCATGGAGAATCCTTCGATGACTTGGGGCATCGCGAACGTACTCAGCGAGTGCGGCCTCGACTACGTGGGCCGGGGGATCTATTCGCTTCGGGCCGACAGCTACATCCGCGACCGCGACCCGTATCCGCTCTTCTGGTGGAGGGCCCCAAATGGAAAGCGCCTTCTGGTGCATTGGGATCTCTACCATTCGACCACGACCTGGGGCGGTTACGCCGAGGCGTTTAGACTTGCGGAGTTGGGTGGCGTGCAGCCCGCGGCCCGACAGTTGCAGCACCTCGACGACCGGAACACGCCGGAGATCCTCCAGAAGCGGAAACACTACATCGAGCAGACCGTTGCACGCTACGAGGCCTATGGCGAGGCCTATCCGATCTCGAGCATTCTGCTGCTGGGCACGGGACACGACGGATGGGTGTGCTCGGACGACATCTCCCGTTTCATCGAGCGGTTCAACGCAGAATCGGATGGCCGCGTTCGCCTGGTTGATGCGCGCTACCGCGATTGCTTCGAGGCGGCGTCGACGGAGATGGAACAGAAGGGTCTCGAGAGTCCCACGCTGGAAGGTGCGTTCGGAATCTGCTGGGAAGAATGGGCGGCCCACTTGGTGGGACTCACGGCCGAGTTCCGCGAGGCGCAGCGGCTCTTGCGATGGGCCGAGGCCGCCGAGGCGTTGCGCACGGCGGGCCTTGTCGACGAAGATGCTTCCCCGAGTGTTCGACCACAGGAGCGAGCGGCACTCCTCGATCACGGTTTCGGACAGTTGCTGCGTTTCGCCGAACACGATATGGGTGGGATGAACCGGCGGCTGGCCGCGATCTCCGCCGGAGTCCGCGCCGATGCGGCCACGCAAGCCATCGACGTCGGCCGTTCACTTGCACCACCGTTGCCGAAAACACGCCTTTTCCGCCCGACGGCGATGCGGGCTGAAAACCTCACGTTCGACTTCCACGGCGGACAAGTCCGCTTCGATCCGGAGCGTTGTGCGGTCGCTTCCCTGGTCGATACGAACGGTCGCGACTTGATCCCGCGAGGAGCCGGCCCCGCCTTCGGGGAGTTTATACACACGCGATACAAGACGCGGGCGCAGCAGACGTCGGTGTTTCCCGAGCCGGTCGATCAGCCGGATACGATCACCGTCCGCCGGCTCCAGTGCTATCGAGAACCGGCTGGGGTTCACGTGCTCACGGAATTCGATCGCCACGGATTCTACGTGACCGGCCAATGGCTTTTCCATGCGGGGCAACCGTGGATCGACGTTACGTACAGGTTGCAGGGCGGTTGGACGGATCACCCGCAGACCGTGCAGTTCGCCTTTCCGCTGGCGATGGACCAGCCCGTCTACCATT
>Ga0180438_10005687_pt1 | contig 17218 bp, 18 predicted proteins | sample SS_ome_12_FD_132455 | JGI IMG/M metagenome (GOLD analysis project Ga0180438, IMG submission 132455) | Hypersaline lake sediment archaeal communities from the Salton Sea, California, USA - SS_3_D_2 metaG | ecosystem: Environmental > Aquatic > Non-marine Saline and Alkaline > Hypersaline >...
AGAGCATTAACGTATTTAGTATTAGGCCACACCCCATCTAAATATTGTTGCAGAATATCTTCGCACTCAAAATGTAATTTCTCTTCATAGGCATGCGGTTCTTTTGTGACCGTAAAAGCATGAGTAATTACTTCTTGTGGATCATCGGTTCCGTCGTCCATAATACAACGGACAATCACTTCCGACTTTTCAAAAGTAGAAGCAGAAAGGGCATTATTCTTATTATGGATTGTGAACTTTAATTTGGAAGGAGCCACCACTCCCTGTTCTGCCCGGGACCTATTTATTTCAATCCCTTTAAAAGAACTGGGTATAACCTTAAATGAATAAGCCTGAGCATTATATACAGAAGACGGAACAGTTCGAGTAGACCAGAAATAAGTACTGTCCACTTCAAAAAGCCACCAGACTTTTTTCTTGGAAGAGGCTACTATGCTCTCAACACGACTATCAAAACTCCAAGGCATCTAAGACTCCTACGGTTTATTTCCAAGTACTCTTAATCTAACTTTACCGAATTTATGAATCCACGAAGGCCCAATAATTCTTGGGAGTTCACCATCGAACCTGACTGTATAAGTATGACCGTCTGTAGGGTGCTGCCAATAAAAAGTGTTTTCAATTCCATTTGCTTTTGATGTATTATGGTACAGATCATAGATCGTACCCGCATCGGCTTCTGTTAAACCGGCATATGGATACTCTACATAAAACTCCGTATCATCCCCATAACTTATCCGTTCTTCTGTCCCATCATCGGCTGTATGTATTTCCTGATTCTTACTTCCACCCTCAAGGAGTTGATGCTGGGCAGAAATAGACAACTCCTCTGCTGTATAATCAGCAGTCAGGTTGGATAAATAATCTGCCATTTCTTTTGCGGCCATAATTTAACTCCTTATAAAACGGATGTTGCCGTTCCAGTTGACTCTATTAAATCCAATAACGGTTGAATCAAATCCGGGTTACCATCTCGAATCTGGTCACCGACAATCGTTCCGACATAGTTACCATCTATATATAAATTATTTACTACTTCAATTGTCCCGAGTTCTCCTGTTCCAGAAGTACTTAATTGTTCCGTGGTTACACTATCTGCCAAACTCTGGGCTTCCCCTGTTATTGGATCATAAAGACTAATACCGTCAATGATCTCTTGAAGTTTAGAATCCAGAATGGTTCGAATGTCTGTGAGTAATGCCTCTTCCCCGGACATCTCTTCTATAAGATTTGCAATATTGCCCTGTACAGCTTCAAGATCACTGATCACAGATTCAACAGTTGTATTATAATCCGGGCCAAACCCTTGCATGAACTCCAAGAAATCTGGAATAAAATTTTCAAAAGCAGAAACGTCTTCTGCTGTAGCATTGGCTCCACTTGCCGCGGCGAGTAATGTTTGATATTGACTTTCAAAGAACTCCGCGCTTTGGACAGCCGATAAACTCCCTCCCCTCAATTCCAGAAGTAAACTATCTATCGAACTGGCAGTGTTTTCCAATGCCGCCATTTGATTTGCTGATATGTCTTCTATCGCCTGTAAGGCATCCCATTGTTTCTGAGCAAGATCTAAAGCGTTGGTATAATAATCTTCCGACGTATCATCCAAGCTGTCTATTTGATCGGAAAGTTCTTGGATATAATTCGTCCACTCTCCCATACCCCAATCTTCTTGACTCCTTGAAAATCGGTAGTCATTAATATCGGATTGTAGCCCAGTAAACGATTTCTTTATGGTTTCCCTTACAGCAATGAGTCGTTGGATTTCTAAGTTGGCGAGTTCCTCTTGAAGTTCAACAGCCTGAGTGTATGGGTCGAATGTGTCCTCAATGGCCTCCCTCCAGTTTTTAAATCTGTCCTCCACTCCCCACAACGTCTGCTCTAAATCGGAAGCGCTACCTGTCAGTTGGTCCATGTACCGAGACATCGAATCATATACACTACTACGACGATTAGCAAATTCCTCTTCTACCTTAGCAAGTGTTTCTCCTTCCGCTCCAACCACATCATAAAATTTCTCAAGGTCTTCTTCGGACAGCAGTGTTCCTGTAAGAGTTTGGATCTGGTTCTTTATACTATTAATTAAGGTACCCCTTGAGGCTTCCATTTGCTCCACTAATTTATCATAATAATATTTATTAAATTCCGTGACCCAGTTACCCTCACGATCAAAACCAGAAGTAGTCGCCTGCCGTCTTAATGCGTCATAATCAATTGCCGGCATATTCCGGAGTTTATTACGAAGTGACTGAATCTTAGAAACAGTTTTCTCATACCCGTCAATAGCTTCCTGTGCTCCCTGTGCGAGATCATCCCATGTATCAATCATCGCCTCCCGGGCCTGCATATAAGAAGTTTTATCTACTCTTAAATTACTAAGAAAATCATCAATGTCCTCTACCATCCCTTTTGCTATAATGAATATTTGTTTGAAGTAATTACTCCATGCATCCATTGTAGCTTGGAAAGTAGCAGTCGCGGCCTCCACATCATCTTTAGTATTGGGGCCAAGGATAGTACTAATCATAGAATCAGTAGAACCAAGATAAGCCTCTCCCTGAGTAGTTTCCGCTATTTGATTTAATGTGTCTTGGAGTTGTTTATTGTATTCATAGAACTCTGCGCTCCAAGTTCCAACATTAGTACCGAGCATATAAATCTGCTTATCCAAATCCTCCCCAAAATCCTGCAGGGCAGAAGTAAGTTCAATCATCGCATCTTCTATTTCATCCGCCTTAGTATGCTCCTGTCCAAATAAACCAAGACGTTCAAGGGCAGTATTCCCACCAAGGCTTAAGGCATTAAGAGTACTCCGAGTACTGTCATCCATATTCCAATAATTGGACATACCGTACCCGCCCGCCATCATAACTCCCCCTGCCGCGGCCCCATACCAATTCCCCTGCATAATAGAAGAAGCCCCAATCTGGGAACCCATTTGCATCAAAGCATTCCCCATTGATTTCCCAATTTCTTCAGCACTGATTTTTCCATCCTTAACAATTTGATAAAATGCATCTGCCATAACATCTGTAATACGATTGGCAATGGACTCATATATTTGTTGGATGTCTTCTGACATACTACTAAGGGTTTCCCCTTCATTTTCAATCATATCAATAATAGACTCTGATGTTTGGAGTCGTTGTTTCCTTATTTTCTCAAGTCGTTCCTCACCCTCTATAAAAGTTTTCATGGAAGAACTATACCGGGAACCTATGTCTTCAAAACTAACAGAAACACCTTCACCGGAAGCCTCTATTCTATCCAATTCTTCAAGAGCTCTAGCTTGTTCATGGAGTAGTCGTGTTCTGTCCTCTACAAATTTATTATTCCAAATAATAGCTTCTGTTTGCTTATCAACCGTTCCTGTTAACGTATCGAGTAAAGAGTTAACATCAGAAATGCTGGCATCATAGGCATCGATAATTTGCTGAGCACCCTTAAGTTCATCGTTGGTTTCACCCAACTCTTTTTTCGCACGACCTAAATTCTTTTTAAATTGAACTACAACTCTATTAATTCTGGCAGCTTTGGTACCGAACTCTTTCCAGGTCATTTCACCTTTTCTATATTGTTCTCTTAACTCCTCCAATTGTTTTTCAAGACGTTTAATATTTTTACCTTCTTGAGCGATAAAACTTTCAGTATTTTTCTGTTGAGAACTGGCAAGCCATGTTCTTAATTGTTTATATAATTGCATTAATCGAAGAATAGACTTTGCCAATGTTCCGAAAACACCAATGACAAACTTAGCGGACTCTCCAAGAACAATAGCCCACCGATCACTATTACCCAATTCCCGAAGACTCTGGGTCATAATGGTTAGGAAATCCTGTATACCTTCTTTATACCTTTCAAAGATATCCAGTTTCAACGACTCTATTGCAGATTTAAAATTACGCCATGCACCAATCACAGTATCATTCATGGTTTTGGCCAAAGCGTCGGCTTCACCTTGAGAATTCTTTAGACTTGTTTCGAGTTGATTAATTTGAGGAATTAGATCCTTCAAAATAAGTGCGGCCCTACCACCTCTCATCCCAAAGGCTTTCATAATTTCGGAAGCTTCCCATCCCCTGTCTTTCATCGCTTGGAGTACTTCGACAAAAGTAGCTCCCTTCATATTAAACTCTTCCGCGATCTTGGCGGACTTTTGCATAGCAAATGCCAGCTGTGTCCCGGCCATACTGTCCTGCACACCCGCATTCCCCAATACACCAATCATCGCGGAGAGTTGTTCTATTTCATATCCAAAGGCTTTTGCTACAGGAGCCGCAAACTTAAACGACTCAGCCATCTTTTCCATAGTTGTATTTGAACGAGTAATCGTACCAATAAATACATCACCCACATGACTCAACTCCTCTATTGGCAGTTGCATTGCCGTGAGGGCATTGGTAGTGATATCAGCAGCACGACCAAGGTCTATAGCTCCAGCTGTCGCTATACTCAGGGTCGTGGGCAGGGCGGCTATCGCCTTTTCCGCAGAGAACCCTGCCATACCCAAAAACCGAAGAGCCTCTGCTGCCTGATTCGCAGTCCACTCCGTCGTCGCCCCCATCTCCCGGGCAATGTTCGTGAGTGCTTCAAATTCAGCAGCCGTGGCTCTTGTAACTCCACCAACTACAGCCATTGTACGTTCGAATTGGGCTCCCGTTCTAATAACAGTCGCAGCGAGTAATCCAAACCCAGTAGCCCCCGCCAGCCCGGCAATCATAGTCTTTACTCCAAGTAAAGATTTAGAAAGACCTTTGATAGCGGTAGTAGACTTTTTGACTCCATTCATCAGTCCTTTTGTATCGGCCGAAAATACAGTCTTAAGAGTCCCAATAGTTGTAGCCATTTTATATCCTTTTAACGAGCAAGTTCCATAAGTACTTTTTTCATTTGATCTGTGGTTTGCTTTTGGCCTGAAGGCGCATGTCCTGACTTCTCCGCCTCTAATCTATAAAAGGCCAACCACTCGGATAATTCTCGCGCGTCCAGTTTCCGTAACAACTCCCGTCTTGTCATTCCAAGATCAAGAGCTAATCGGAATTGGAATCTTCTTTCTGGACGCTCTCTAAGTTTTTTTGGAGTTCCTCGACATCTTTAGGCCGGAGGCCAGACAACTCCTGGGCCTTCCCATAGAGCATATCCAAGGCCGCAGATGACTTTCTTCCAAGTGCCTCCACGTCATTATTCGAAAACAAACGCTTCCCGTTTTGATCCCGAACACACATGACAACCAACTTGGCCCGAAGATTACGCAGATCCGGTTTCATCCCCTTCTTAACTTCTTTGAAAAGAGAGGACTCATACCTATCCCGTTCCTGACCGGACAAAGCCCACACCTGTACCCATCCGTTCCACTCCTTAACAAACACATCTTCATGATGCAAATCCTCTGCGCCCAGAATGGCTTCTTTGGTAAGAAAGAGTTTAGGTTCTTGTGCATTGGCTTTTTCTTCCGGAACTGGAGTGGTAACTTCTTCAAAATCAGTTTCTACTACATCTGGTTCTCTGTTTTCCATTTTATGGTTTCTCCTTTTTAAGTTATGAATGAGTTGTTTGGTTACAATCTACATCCGGGTTAAGAAGTAAGGGTAACCTGACCAGTGATTTTGATGGTAACATCCGAAGACACCTTATCATCCAAAGGCACGGCCATTCCAATGGCGGTAACCAAACCGGAAAAATCAAACGTGGTATTCCCGGTATCCGGAAGAATGATTTGGTAGTCGTTGGCTGCTTCCGCTTCAAAATCAACGTTCATGTCATCAAAGGTATCCAGAGTGAAGTTCATGTTCAAGGTCACTTCACCTGCATCCCGAAATGAGGCAATGAACTCACGATAACCACCAGACGAATCCAGACTGGTAACATCGATGGTAGCCCGGGACTTATTTGGCCCGTTGATAGAGTTAATCTCCGCCATCTGTGTCCAGACACCTGAACTGGCACCCGAAGCATTTCGCCTGTTGAACTTGGTTCCTACACCAGAAAAAGCATTGCTTGACATTTTACTTTCCTCCTTTTGTTAAATGTTATTTTTGAACAAGCCTCTACTTATTGGTTATGATGATGGAGTTCTCATCATTGAAAAATTGATAGACAACTCCGGTCGGTTTTTCTCGTCAAGACCGAGAAACAATATATCTGAAACGGCTCTTATAAGAATATACCGTGTTCCATTCACTATCGAACCATGCACTCCATGAAGTAGGCTCTTTATCGTATCCGCCTTACTCCATGCATCTTTATATCCTCCCACCTTTCCCCGAACTAAGAATTCCACCGTTGGATTCTCTATATCCGTGGCAAGGTCTGGATTATACCCACCTGTATCATAAATGGTAACACACTCATTAGGACTGGGAGGCGAATGGGCGATAAATACATCTGTTCCAAATGTACCAATCCCATTACTCTCGGTTACCATATCTTTTACATCTTCACTCGGAGGATTCATTAAAATGCTCTCCTTGTTTGTCTGGCTATTATATTAAAAACCTTTCTAACATCTCTTTTAACTGGATCTTCCAAGAACTTCCATTTTCCAGTTTGAGCCCAACGTCGTCGAGTACTCTTATTTCCACTTTCCGTTTTTCCCGATGTATATCTTTTACCGGAAGGACTCACTCCTCCTGTCTTTCCAGCTCTTGGGTTTTCATGTACTCTTAAAGCATAGACTGCACTATATCCAGTCTGTGCTGATGGGTTTCCTTTTGCCTTGCCCGCTTTTGTCTGGGCTTTGGCGTTTGAAACCTTATCCTCATGCCGTCTAGAGGCTTCACCAGCAGACTTTCCCGTAAATTTAGGGTCACTAACTACCTTACCAGAGGAAGACACCGTAAACGCGCTATTAGCAAGATTGCCCGTTGCCCGAGGAACTTCTTTTTGACTCGCCGCTTGTATAAATAAAGCACCTTCCAATAAACCGGCTTCCGACAGGTTACGAATCCCACGAATACGCCTGTTTAAATTTCGTTGCCATTGCGGCACACCTGTAAGTCCTCTAGAAGTCATAAGTACTCAACCAAGCCTTTCTTTCAAACTTTGTTCCTCTGTGATTGGGTATTTTACCGAATGCCTGAATTTCAAAAGCATTCGTTATATTTGCAGGATCACTTTCTTGAGCAGAACTCAAATCAGATAACTCCCCGAGATACAGATAACCACGAAGATCAACGTCCTGACCTAAGAATACAATTGCCCGGGAAACAGATTGTTTCCCATTGGCATTAATGAACAACTTCTGTTTATCTTCCCACCGACCTTTGATTTCAACTGGGAGATCAAAAGTAAGTCCACCATATCCATCGTCTGCTGGATTTCCCCAATAAACCATTGTCTGTTTATGGTGCTTTGTGATATGACTCATAGTATGGCCTCTATAGAAGCTGTCTTTTTACCTAAATTGGCAAGGGTTCCTGACGTGTCCAGAAGCTTAACCTGTTGCCCATAAGGAGTAGAGTCAAGACCGCTACCTTCCTTACCTATAAAAAAGGTAGCTTCCGTTTCCCCAATCTTATCTTTCTTAAGTCTGGGGTCTCTAATTGCCACAAGATGGGCGGACAACCAACGGGTGATTTCCTTTAACAGATCATCCCCAAGACCTTTTCCGGTCAGTTTATTGGTAACTATCGTATCAGCGGCGATAATGAATGGATGTAGATTATCTACATCCGTATCAATTATCTCCTCTACTTCCGACTGGTTGACCCGATACGTTGTCATAGCTATTATCCTTTTCGCGGAGTTGATTTACCGGACATCCCTTTACCACTCCACAGGGCCGGTTCTATAAAAGCCTCCACTTCTTTCTGTTTCCAAGTTAATCCCAAATTCTCGACCACTCTTCTGATTTCGGTCAAGTCCCGGTCAATCATAAACTGAGGCCATACATACTGAATATTTAAACCTGCTTCCCTCATCTCGATGAACCGTTCTTTGTGCTCGTCGATCCATTTAAGCCATCCCGCTTGATTTCGGTAGGCTCTCATGAACCCGGTTTTTAAACAAGAGCGAACAATATCCGAACTTTTCCTCCGAACAATAATCCACTTTGCATCCGGATAAGCTCTGTGCCATACCGGCCAATGCAGACACATCTTTGCTCCCTTGTAAAACCATTGAGAGTTGCCAGTTAACTCATATCCATGCTCTACCAATATTTCCTGAATACGAAGTCGCCAGTTAATAATAAAGTCTTGAGATACTAACTTGACCTCATCTATATCCGGAAGTGGTGCTTGTCCCAAAGGGTCTACTCCCATCTGACGGAAGAAAGGCTTTACCATTTTATTCCGAATGGTAGCATTCTCGAACATACCTTTCTTATTATTGGCATTAGGGCCAGACATTCTTCCTCCCCATGCTCCACAGATATTGATAATACCAGCAGTCATGCTCGTACCGGATCTGGCACATCCTGTTATTAATATTGGTTCATTTAGCATGGCTTTCCTCTTTTGGTTAAAACGGCCGCGGCGACCGTTATTAAATTCTTTCTTAGGTTCTTTTTCCATGGCCGGATTAGGAGTTGTCCTGTCCTCGAAAGTCTATAAGATGCACGTGTCCCGCAGCCGTTCTACTCAAATACCATGATATCGAGATAGTAAGGAAAATGATACTGGTGACAATGAGACAGGGATTTCTCTTTCATACCAATACGGGAAAACACTTTCCTGTATTCCTCCGGATCCCTCTGGTAGTTGTTACCCTTACCATAGTCTCGAATCCAACGACCCATCGCCTCCACAATGACGACTCTATTATCCAGTTTACGAACAATACCCCATAACTCCGAATCCGGAATATGGAGCATGACAGTAAAGAATAAATAAGTGGTAGCTCCCGGGTACAAGCTTTCCCACATTATTAAATCAAAAGAATGTTTAGGATTATGCCTCTCTGCCACTTCCAAAGCCATAGGATTAATATCCAATCCTATATAACTCTTTGGATGGAACAACTTTGCGACTCGACCTGTTCCACAACCTATCTCACAAACCTTTCCAATACATTCGTCCTTGACGGCCTTTACAATATTATCTTCGAGCTTCTTCCATTCGGGGGGATGAGCGAGACTAACTCCACCATCCCCAATCCATTTCTCTTCAACCTGTTCCTTCGTCTGCTCGATTCTACTTTGCCGAACACCGGGGAATCTTTGTGTAAAGTTGTTTATCATTTCCACTCCTTTTTTATCCAACTCTCTCTAACATTCCCGGGTCGTGGTCTTCCATGAAACAAAATAGCTCTTGCATCTTTTGGAGGACCACCCTTTCCACGGCAATGATGTTTATAGGAGTAGATGCCATCTATTTGATCTTGCACTCCTTTTATTTCGACTCCCCGTTTAAGTAAAGAAAATTTTGTATACCGTTGCTCCCATTGATACTTAGCGGAATGTTCCTTGTATTTAAAATCATCAAGAAGCCATGACCAGTCACCATTCCAAATCATAAACCCGGAAGCCCATACCTCATTCTTTTTAAAGGCATGGATCATGTAAAACTCCTCTTCCGTAAGACTCTTGGCTAATTGAAGAAAGGGATCAACAGAACCAACAAAAACAGTATCGAGACCAGTAATAACTACAGGACCAGTGAGTCGAAACAACTCTATCAAAGACCACCAGCCCTTATAATTACCAAATAATGGTTGAGCCCAATGTTCTTCTGTAACACTATCTACCACAACTCCATGTTCATTGGTAAGTAGTAGAGTAGTATCATCTGTCAGGCATACAAAATTAAAATCCATAGTTGTACGTTTTTCAACGTTATGCTTAAGACGGAGTACATCACGAGTATTATAATCACCACCCGTTCTATACACGCATGCAAATGTTGGTTTCATTTTGAAACTCCTTGGTACTCGGCACAAGGGCCATACCACATCTGGCCCGGCCCAACATCTTTGGTTACGATAGCCCCGGCTCCAATCATGGCACCTTTGCCGATTGTAACACCCGGGAGTATTAAAGCTCCTGCACCAATAACCACGTCATCCTCAACAATAGTAGGCCAAGGGTAACGGGGATCATCTTTAGAAGTTGGAGGATATTTATCATTGGTAAAAGTAACTCTGGGACCAACCCATACATTATTTCCAAGTACTACTCCAACAGGAATAAAAGTATAAGCCCCGATAGTACAATAATCGCCTATATGAGCTCCACTTATTTCCACAAATGTTCCAATGCTGGTCTTATAACCAATCACAGAATCATAAATATTCACAAGATTTTCATTCCAAACCTTGCAATCATTTAAAGTAGTTTCTTGAATCATACCACGTCCTCCAATTTAACTTTTGGAAATACGGTTATGGTAGTAATCGGGGAAGCATTTAAAATCTCTATTCCCAGTTTTCTGGCATCCCGATATATGAAAGCAGTTGTCTTGACCCAGCGTGAATATGGGGTGTTGTTTCCTTTTTGATCTTTTGGGAGTTGTTTGTGTCCGCCATGCCAATGTGTTTCACCTTTCTTTCCATTGGACATATCGAACCCGAGAAGGACTATCCGTGTGGCTCCGAAGTGGTAGGCTAAATTGATGGCACTACAGCCGGAGTTGTGATTCCAGGAAACGTGTGCGGGTTGAGGATCGATCCCCATCGCCTTTCCTCTACGAAGAAATTTGATCCAGGGATGGTTCCTGACGAAATGAGTATTTGTATTACAAGATGCTACCAGACCGTGATATTTAGTAAGGAGTTCTTTCTTATGCCAGCGCCCCCATTGCATATCCCCGAACCAACAGACATCCACCCAGTCGCCAAGTAAAAAAGCATTATTAACTCCGATTACACGTTTCTTATGGATCAGCGATAAGTCCTGACTCTTAAGGCTCGGGCCTCCTCCAATTATATAAGCAGTATTACCCTGCCACATTTTTGGAGGGGACCAAGGATGATCAATCATTTAATAGTTCTTCCTAAGTAATTTCTCAGCCTCTTTTTTGGTCAGGGGCTTGTCGTTGATCGCTTCGCCGGTCGCCGGATTGATAACATTCCATTTCCCGCGGCCTTTGTTTTCCAACTCCAAACCCACTTCTTCTTCGTCCGGCTCTTCGCCGTCCTCCTCATCTACTCCCTCTTCCTCATCCGCTGGCCCAGAATCATCAGTATCAGTTTCCTCCGTTGGCTCCGGAGTTGTGGTCGACTTCTGCTTTTCATTCCCGGGAAGTAAATCAAACTTATCTATGACATTGCGAAGTTCTTCTTCTTCACATTCAATCACATCACCGGGACGAACCCACTCACCATTTCTTTGGTGAGGTCCAACATTTTGTTTCATTCTAAATCGTGCCATTGTCATTCTCCTTTTGGTTATAATTAATGGTAAAAACTCCGGGTCAGGAGTAGACCCGGAGTTCAAGGTTTAAGATCACCACCCATTAGGGCTCGGAGTAGTGAACGATGCCGGTTCGGCTGTTCTGGTCGGCACGGAGCTGGGGAACCTGGATGGTCATGACCTTGTAATGGAAAACCATACCGCCCTCGGAATCCCATTCCACCGGAGTAATACCCAGACCATTGACCATGCGGACAACGTTGGAGGTCATTTGAACCATGAGCACACAATCGGTACTCAGAAAATCAGCGACCTTGATATCCAGAATCCCACCCACTTCGAGTAAGCGTTCCCGAATGGTCTTATCGGAAGCAGCTTTAAAATCTGCATCCAAAGCCGTTTCGTAAGAGGTGGGAATGTACACTACCCACGGCCCATAATGGCGGGCATCAATACTCGCCTGTTTCATGGCACGGAGGTCAGTTAACATGGTAGCCCCGGTAGCAGCTGAAGCGTCCCAAGCAGCCGTGAGTGAACCCGTCAAACGACTCGGGAAATCGGTATACCCATAAATGGTGCCACCGCCATAGGCAAATGTCCCGGAACCATTGAAGAGTATACTCTCAACCTTTTCAGCAACCATACGGCCACACATCTCAGCCATCGTGGTATCCAGAGGAGCACCACTCGTTCTGGAAGCGGCCAGCGCACGGATATTGAAATGAAAAGATTTATGGATGACCGGCAGGGGCAAATAAGCGATGTCGTATTTCGGACGATCATCCCGGCCGCGGGTTACTGCATCCATATTCATTTCAGCGTCTGAAATGTCACCAAGGTTCTCATACTCCAGAACCGTGGTTCCCAGACCATTGCTGATGTTATAGGTCAATCCCCGGGAATTTAAGTCTGTAACTCCAATCAGTCTCTGTTGAGCGGCCTTGAGTACTGCCTGATCCATGTCTTTCCACTCATCTTTACGAAGAGTGGAAGCGTTAACCCGGATCAACTGACCATTCACATTGATGTAGGAATCACCACCTTCCTCTTCCCATGGACGCAGGGCTCCAGCATTCATCCCATTGGCCACCAAACGCTGTGCAACAGGACCAAATGCCTTTCCCTGAAAAAAGGTATCAACATTCGCGTCTCTCATTTTGTTTCCCTCCTTAGTTAATATTTATATTTGACTACTCTTAACTACAATCGATGATGAGTTGTGGGTTAAGGTTAACAGATTTCCACGAGACACCGACCGGAAGGATCGGCTCCGCTGGAGTCGGACATATCACAGGCTTCCCGAGCATACCCAACAATATGTGGTTCTACAATGGTACCTGAAGAATCACCAGTTGCCTCTTTCAAGGTACCATCTCCAGCGGACATGAGCATGTCGCCTTTGGAAATATTTTCCCCGTTTGCAATCAAGGCATATACCTCATCACCGGGTCGGAACACCTTGTACAACACTCTCTTCCCGGAGGCATAAGCATCGTCAATGGTATTGCCCTGCAGATCGTCCTCCACCGCAAAAGCACTCTGTGCATGTCCGCCAGCCGTGGCATGAACCTTTACGGTATCGGCCGCAGCAGTGGTCTGCTCCAGAAGGTGACCGGGCGTGATTGATCCACTCGCCAGCGCTTCTTTCTGAACTGAACCTTCAGAAATAACTGCAATAGTATTGTAAGCCATTTTTGTTTCCTCCTTGTTAATTGTTTATGATATGATTTCAAACACTATATATAATGGTTAAGATTTACTCTGGGTTCCGATTACTCGGAACCGAAATTCATAACCGGCATGTCCAGCGGCTCGACAGTGGTGGAGTCATCATTGTTTCTGGGAATGGCTCCTCCCTGACCTTTATAATTCTGGGTTGACGTTCCGGCCAATTGGGCCAGACTTTTGAGCTCTCCCAAATCTTTGGCTTCGAGCTGTTCCTTGGTAAAGGAGTTGTTCTGATTGGCCAAAAGACCATCAATCAAAGCCTTTTTCTGCTGACGGTGCATGGCCAGACCTTCATTCAAAACTCCCTGCATTTCGACCGGAGCGTTCTGGATGTACTGCTCCACGGTCTGCGGGGTCTGGGTGTTTTGGTTCTGCTGGATGTCCGTAATGGGGACTCCTTCCTCGGAGTTGTTATCCCCTTCTCCGGCACCCTTATTGGCCGCATTCTGAATGTCCTCGGAACTTGAACGGGTGCCTTCATTCCCATCGGAGTTATCCCCGCCTTCCCCTTCATTGGTCTTGGGAGCCAGTTTGTCGATCTGCTCCTCGGTCATGGACTCCAACCAATCCCGGTCGGTTTCTTCAAACGGGGTGCTCTCGTTTTCGATCAACAGCTGCACCTTCTCCGGGCAACACTTATCATTTGTTTTTTTCTTTGACATTTTACCTTCCTCCTGTTGTTTGATGTTAACAGTTACATATTTAACCTGACGCTTTACTTCCTGCGGCTGACCTGTCAATTCAGCTACGTTATTCTTATCTATGGAGTAGTTCTGCTTATACAGAACCGGAGCATCCGCAGACTTCCGTTTGTACTTCTCATATATTAAATGGTCTTTATACACCTCCAGAACATAATACCCAATCGCATCAGTACTCTTGGCACTGAATATCTGGTAAATGGAATTCATAGTCTGGTCAAGTGAACGAGTGTTACTGAAGTTATCCCGAATACCACATCCATCTTCCCAGCTACAGGCTCCCACCGTATCAGGGAGTAGAGCTAAATGGTCAGGGCGAAAATTGGACACCGCAGCGATGTAGTCCTCCTCATTCCATTTTCCGGGAGAGTCGTCCTCATCTGAAAATAATCCGGTAGACACTTCCATCTTTTGGTTTTTCTTGATGTTGTCTACTATACCAACTTTACCCAAAGCGGCCAGCTTCTCAATATCAAGCCAAGCCTCTGCCTTGAGTTTACCATCGGAATAATTGGAATTAAAGATTTGACCGACCCGAAACGCATCTATCATCTCGGGGGAATTGGCACTGACTGGGACACCGTCTTCTGTGGTGGGATGGGGGAGGGTAACCGGCACACCATTCCATGACTTGGCACTTTTCTTTATCTCTGCCGCTGGATAAAATAAAGGTCCGGTTGAACCGTTGTGTACTCCTTCGGTCAACATTATAACAGGAGCCACATAGTACTCCTTCCCTTCCAACGACTCCTGCCGAACGGCGAAGTTATCAATCATAAATTGCAAATGATGAAGTAACATCTATTCCTCCTTACCAGTTCACCCATACACCGTGTTTAGAATGTAGAGTACAAAGGGCCAATGAAAAATACATTGGACTCTTCGTGGGTTTCTCTTTGTCTACTCGATAGTCATCAATCCTGTCCGACTCCGGGATCCAAAATTCCTGTTCTGTTGTAAGATAATTTTCAACCTCACTTTTAACACCGTCGTCACCGAAGTCAAGAGAAAAATTAACTTTTTTATTTTCTACGTTATCAAAGGTGATAGTTCCCTTGACTCCATCCTTCTCGATCCCTACTACTCTTTGTTCTTTTGCCATTTTATTTTCCGTATGCTATAAAGTTAGTATTAAATTTATCTTCAATGAATTTAGCAAGATGGGTATACTTCTCCCTTACAGCGTCCCAATTACTTACTTCTAATGCCTTTAGTTGTATATACTTATCGAAATCACCATACTTCTTTAACTGTTTTTTCGCATACTCACTACGATATGAATATTTTGGTGCTTCTTTAATTGTCTGTTTTAAAAAATCAATATCTCTTCTCCAAACTCTTTGGGTTTTCACTATATTACTTTTGAGGTCATTTTGAATCGTACGATATTCAGCATACCGTTGCATGTTCATCGACCACCACTCTATCCCGGTATCTCCATAACTACGAGTATAAACACGTCCTTCATAATTATGAATCCAATTGTCTTCCCAGTACTCCCCGTCCCCATTAGTGTATATTCTCTTTTTACCAGAATGTTGATTCTTAAACAACTTACGATATTTATCACCGTCCTTCTTTTTAATATATTTACTATCACTCCACCAACCACCAACTCTATTTCTTTTTCCACTCCAATATTGATCTATTGCATGAGCGAATTCATGAGCCATAGTAGTAGAGTCCAAATTATAAAGTCCCAAATGAATATTTGAACTATATAAATCTCCTCCCGTATACATACCTTGATGGTATGCTCGAAAGTATCTTTTATCATGAAGATATATCTTGGAGTTCTCCATTAGGTCTTCTACTAAGTCATAGGGCATATAATCAAATGCATCATCTACTACCTTATTGAAATGTGCAAGCTTACCTGATTTCGCGAGTAGTGTTTGACTATCTTTAGACACTCTCGGGAATACTCTATCACGTTTCATTTGACGAATAGCTGCGAAGTCTTTCTGTTCATAGTAAACACTCGCTATCTGAAGTCGGAGTTGTTTTAATTCCGCTTCAATTAAAGTCCTCTTCATATATTTATCCCAAAAACTAAGATTACTCGAATTTAAATCAGTCAACTCCTTTTGTAAAATAAGCTTCTGTTCCTCCAAATCATCTAACAACATCTGGAGTCCTGCCTTATCTATCTTTTCCGGTTTCTTAGGAATGGTCTTTTTCGCAGGAGTTGTTTTCTTGGGGACTACTTTCTTTCCATCCGGTTTACCAGTAATCTTATAATAAGTAATCCGCCCTTCTTTATATTTCTCAATCACATATCCTTTTGCCCGGAGCTGTGAACCGAGTTGAGCCTGAACTGTTTTCCGCATCTTTGCTCTTACTCTATCCGGAAACAACTTCTTGAGTGCTTCTGTAACTTGGTCTACGGTAACGAAATCCTCACTGGCAATATCTATGATGGCTCCAGTCACAGTCTTTGCTTTAGTAGGAGGAGGAGTCGGACCGGGTTTCGGTTTAACTTTCTTATCCGGCTTTGGTTTGACTACCGGCTTCGGCTTGGGTTTCGGTTTAACTTTCTTCCCATCCGGTTTCCTTGCAATTTTATATAGAGTCTTCCTTCCCTCTTTCATTTTCTCAATTACATACCCTTTTGACTTTAACTGAGAACCGAGTTGTGCCGTGACCGTTTTACGCATGGCTTCTGCACTTCTACCCGGAAAGAGTGGTATGAGTTGTTCTACTACATCATCCGCACTCATATACTTTCCCTGTGAAGCTATATCAATAATGGCAGATATGATTCCCGGGCCACCATAAACGGCTTCTTGCATTGCCTCAGAAGGAACAACTCCTTTTCCTTCCACTCCACCGACCTTTCCTTTCGTTTTCCAATCCGGTATATATGGAAGTACTGTACAACGGCAGTTCGGTTCTCCCAGCATATCATACGCTTCGTCTTTCTTATATACTTCTCCATGACGTTCGATATGGGCGGGTCGTACTTTGGCATCACCTGCAGTCCACCATTGTACATAGATAGTCTTTCCAATAATCTGTTCTGCGGAAGTATAGGAGTTAATGGCCGCAGTATTGAAAGCAAGAACTGTTTCTGTTCTGGCTATCAGCCTTGCTCGGTTCACTCCAATCGCATCTACTCTTTGATTTAATGCTCTGGCTAAAGCTTCCGGACCTTTCCCTTCTGCCAGTCCCCGGGATAGTACTCTTGATATATCCCCATCCATTGCTCTGGTCACACCACGGAGTTCATCATACACTCGGGTATAAATGAGTCCTACCGCTTCCGCATGGAAAGGTTGTTTGAATACAGTTCCGACTCCTCCAGGTATTTCAGAAAAAGGATTTAACTCTACTCCGGTGGCAATTAAATCTTGTCTGGCACGTTGGAGTCCTTTCTGATAAGAAGAACGAATATACACATTTGACCATGCGTCAACTCCATCCCGGGCTCGTCCAGCTGTGACTTCCAGAATACCGAGTTGTTCCTGTTCCCTTAACCATGACATAAACCCACTTACTTTTC
>Ga0180438_10005688_pt1 | contig 17217 bp, 13 predicted proteins | sample SS_ome_12_FD_132455 | JGI IMG/M metagenome (GOLD analysis project Ga0180438, IMG submission 132455) | Hypersaline lake sediment archaeal communities from the Salton Sea, California, USA - SS_3_D_2 metaG | ecosystem: Environmental > Aquatic > Non-marine Saline and Alkaline > Hypersaline >...
CTCTCACTGATCCCATCACCTACTCCCTACTTCCTGCTCCCTGCTTCCTGCTTCCTGCTCCCTACTCCCTACTTCCTACTCCCTACTTCCTGCTCCCTGCTCCCTACCTCCTACTCCCGTCCAAGAGCCTCCGCGGCACCACCACCCCCACCCCCAGGCACACCGCCGCCGTCACCCCAAACATAGGCTGGATGCCGATCGCGTCGGCCAGGAGGCCGCTCAGCCAGGGGCCGGTGAACATGCCGACGGCGTACACCGCCTGGTGCAGGCCCATCGCCGTCGAACGCCGGGCGTCGTCCACGTGCTCGATGCTCATACCCATCAACACCGGGTAGCCGACCCCCTGGAAAAGCCCGATGCAGAACTGCGAGACGAAGAGCAGGGGCAACGCCGGAGCCAGCGCCGCCCCACCCAATCCCAGCGACATCAGGACCAGACTGGCCGTCGCCAGCCGCCGGGCGCCGATGCGGTGGACGAGCGCCGTCGCGACCAGATTGCCCAGCGTGAACAGGCCGATGTTCGAGCTGACCAACATACTCTGCGCCACGTCCGTCGCGCCAAGCTGCTGGGCCAGGATCGGGGTGAAGCTGAAGGTGGCGGTCCAGTTGACGTATTGGCTCACGGCAGCGAGCAGCGCGGGCAACAAGACGTCCCGCCGGGTGATCAGCCGGCCGATGGACCTGAGCGAGGGCTGCCGGGGCGATCGACGGTCCTCGCGCGCCGGTAGGACGACGAGCACAGCCAGCGCCCCGGAACCCGCCGCCATGAAGAAGGCGAGCGGGTAGCCCCCCAACCCGTTCAGCCAACCGGTGACGCTTGTGGCCAGCACCCGCCCGGCGGAGCCGATGAAGGTGAGCAGCGCGCTGGCCCGGACCGCCTCTTGGGGCGGGAACATGTCGCTGAACAGGACGACCAGCAGCACCCAGGTCCCGGCTGCCAGGCCGGTGACCGCCCGGCCGGCGAGCAATCCGCTCACCCCCCTGGCCAGGCCCATGGTCAGCGCGCCCAGTCCGGCCAGGAGAAAACCGGCGACGATGAACGGCTTGCGGCGTCCCGCCCAGTCGGCGGCGATGCCCAGCGGCAGCCGGATCAGCGCCTGCCACAGGCCGTACTGGGCCAGGACGACGCCCACCAACGCCAGCGTATCGCTCTTGCTCTCGACGAACGTGGGCAGCGTGGGCACGTACAAATAGAGCGCCACCCAATACAGGAAGACCACGAGCCCGACCAGCGCGACCATCGACCGGCGCCTGCCAGCGACGGAAGTCGGAGGGGAACAGGGGGGCGGCGAAGAGGATTTGTCCATCTGTCAGGCGTGTTCTGCCAGGCGCGTTCTGTCAGGCGCGTTCTGTCAAGCGTGTTCTGTCATCCCGTCCGAGACACGAAGCGGGTCAATCCTGCGGCTTCTGCGCCAGGACGACCTCCACCGGCAACCCCCACATGCGCATCTCTTCCACATCCACGACCCGAAACCGGGCGCCCTCCAACGCATCCCGAACGAAGATCGGACGGCAATCGACGGCTTTGGGGAACTTCCTGTGCGCCCATTCGTACAGCCGTACCATCACACCGGGTCTCTGGTTCTTGGAGAGCGCCACGACGCAGATGCGACCCCCGCCGGTGAGCACCCGCCGGCACTCGCCCAAGACGATTGGAATGTCCGGCGTGTCGAAAAGCTCCAGCGTGAAGCTGATGAATATCGCGTCGAAGAAATCCGGCTCATAAGGGAGCCGAGCGGCGTCGCCACGCCGCAGTTCCACCCGCTCCGACAGTCCCGCCCGGTCCACCCTCGACCGAGCGACGGTCAGCATCCCATCCGATATGTCGATCCCATAGACCTTGCCGGACTCCCCGACCGACTGCGCCAAGGCCACGACACCGTGCCCGGTGCCGAAACCGATCTCGAGAATCACCTCGCCCTGGCTGGCGCTCAGCTTCCGCAGGCCAATCTCCCGGTACTTCCGCTCGGAGGAACCGGCGAGCAGGTCGTACCACCTGCTCATCCGATTGTAGCTGGCCCGGGCCACTTCCTTCGGCCTGGTCACCCTGCTGATATGCATGGGTCTATGATATATCAGGGATGGGGATATGTCAAAGGGAAGGGGGACGCTGGCGCGTTTCGATCTCATCCGCGCCGGCCACGACCGAATCCACCCACAGCCCCAGCAGACGGTGGTTGTCGGCCTCCACCTGCAGGGCCAGCGACTTGAAGCTCTCGATCAGGTCCTGGTACTCCTGGCACGCCGTCTGGGAACTGCGGCTCGAAGCCGAGGTCAGGATACGCACAACCGACCGATAGATCCCGTGGATGATGTCGAGCGAGATCATATGCTCGCCAAACGCGCTGGCGTACGCATCCTTCCCCCAGGCCTCGCAGAAACGCCTCGTTTCCTCGCCATCGATCCGCCGCAGTTCGTCCAGGAAGCGATGGAGCAGCCGGAACTTCTCGCTCAGATACCCGTAGTTGGTGATGCGCCTGGGGAAATGGTCGCCATCGACCAGGGTATCGAGCATCACCTCTTGGACGTAGTCCACGTCGTTGATCAGGTGATCTCCATAGCCCTCGCCGATCTTCGTCAAGACAATCTTGTGGGCGCCGTATTCCCGCGCCGCGTCCCCTTCGTAGTACCTGTCTGATCCATTGGAGCGAACAAGCTGGCTGTCGATCCGCATCATGTCGTTGATCGCTTCGCGGACCGCAGACTCCCCGTATCCAAAAACGCGCATCACGTTGGCCACCTCACTCAGGCGCCGGCGGCCCTGCCCGTGTCTGCCCAGGTAGCGCAGGATGCGCGGCTTGACCAACGGGCTGCCGCCCTGGTCGCCGGAGACGTGGAACAGATGCTCGATGACACGCTGGTTCGTCCACCTGAGCTGGGACTCGCCCCCGTTGACGCAGGTGCGGATCACGTCGTGAATCGAGATACTCGGGTTCTTCATGTCGGCCACGCTGACGCGAAACAGGTTCTGAGCGATGCGCAGCGCGGCGCGTATGCTGGAGCCACAGGCATACCCCAGAAACTGGTTGAACGTTTTGTGCGGGTCCGAGCGAATCAAGCGCTGCACGCCCAGCAAGAACGTCTTGAGCAGCTCAAACTGCTCCACCGGTAGGCCGCTCTTGGGATCGAAGAAGCTCTCCGGATCGTCACAGAACCGCTGCAGACGAGCCAGCACGACCTCTTCGGGGGTCGGTCCCCGGTGAGCGACGGTGTCGATCACCCCGGTACCTACGCCAGTGTAGTCAAACGTCTCCGGCCGCACGAGCAAGACGAACATCGGCCCTGCCCGCCGGGCATTCGCGTGCACGAACTCGACCAGCCGGCGCTGGATCTTGGGGGCGATCCGATCGATGTTGTCCAGGATGATGAACGCACAACCGTGGCTCCCACCGAAGTAGACACGGATCATGTACTCCCACAGCCGGACCATATAGTCCAGGTGCAGTTCCTTGTCCTGCTCGACCGCATTGAGGGCCTGCTCCTGGCGGCGCATATCCTCCTCGGACGGCGCGGAGAAATCGACGGGGTGAATCCCCTCCCAACTGGCGATGATTTTGCGGAACGCCTTGGAGGGCTGCTGCCCGGCACGATAGCGCTCGAACTCACATTGCCAGAACTTGGTGAGCTCCTCCGGACGGGTAAACTGGCTGTGCAGGCGCAGCCGGGCCAGGAGCTCATCACACAGGACCGAGAACAACCGCTGGACCAATCCGTCCCCATCCCCATCCCCCTCGGCCAGCGTGATGTGTTCGTTGAAATCGACGTAGGCGATCAGGCGCTCCTGGCAGGCCGCGCAGTCCTCACGGCAATGGGCCCGGATTCGGGCCAGGTGTTCCAGGTACCGGATCGTCGTCGATTTGCCGCATCCCATCGGGCCGGTGATACACAGGACCGGGCAGACCGGACTGAGCAGCTTCCCCAGGATCTGCGCCTCAAATTCACCCAGGGGAAGGACGCCATCCGGCAACACGTCACCGAAACTCGCGTTGGCGGCGATGGGACGGCTCTGAATATAGACCTCTGCCAGATCTTTCTGATCCAGGTCGGTGCTGAACACCCGTTTGGCGAGGCTGTCGGCCGTCCAATAGGGCTTGTCCAGGTTCGGCGGGCGACCGCTTTCAATCCGATCGCCAAGGCGGATTGGATGCATCGAACTCCCCTTTCATCCACCGGAGAACTTTGTCAATGTCGTCCCCAACAGACACAAGCGCAGCTTCAATCTCCTGCTCGTCAGGCCGGACGTACGGGCGCTGGGCAAGCCGCTCGAGAGCGGGAGCCACGACGCTTCGAAAATAGGCACTTGCCCCGGCTGTGCGCCTGTCCCGCCTCAACTCAAGGCTGGACACGTCGATCACCCGGAGCACGTTGCGATTTCCATCCCCCAACCTGCGCAGGTTGGTGAGTGCATCCTGCTCCAGCCGTGCCGACGCATCGCCCGCACGTGCAATCTCCGCGAGAGCACCGACCGTGTCGGCGATGATGGCAGCCACCTGATTCAGGTAGTAGTTCAGTTGATCGACGGTGCGAGCCGTCTGCTCCCGCTCGGTCTTGTTCTTCCAATAGATCTCGGCGATCCAGAAGCTGATGATCATCGAGAGCAGGCCGATGACGAAGTCCACCCCGTCGTTGATCACCGCGGCCGGATCGAAGACCAACTGGCCCCGAAAGGCAAACGCCAGCACGGCACACGCGGCGACGACGACGACGATCAGGCTGATGAATATCCAGAAAGCCTTGTCTTTGATCATGCGCACTCACTATACAACAAGGCGGACCGCCCTCATAAAGGTGCGGCCCGCCCCCGTCGGTTATCTGGTTGTCACGCCCCTCGCTCGATGTGGTTTGACACTATTGTATCATGGGCGTACCTGGGATGGCAATAGGAATTTCGGACTATTCTCCTTCTTCCCCCACAGTGGCAATATGCCTCTGAAGGAGCGTTGTGTGTGCCTCACCCTCCGAGCGCGCCCTCGTACAGCTTCACCAGCTCGACGATCAGATGCGACCAGGTGAAATTCTCCAGCGCGTACTGGCTGGCATACGTGCCCTTCGTTCGCTTCGTGCCACCCTCAATCTCCGCGATGATCGCAGCCGCCAGCGCCTCCGGATCATCGACCGGGACGAGGGCGCCCACTTCCTCGCTGATGAAGTCCGGCAGCCCCCCGCTGTTGGTCGCGACGACGGGCGTGCCGCAGGCCAGCGCCTCGACGGCAACCAGGCCGAACCCCTCCGCGCGAGAGGGCACGACCGAGACATCAGCGACGTTGTAGATTCGGGCCACCTTCGGCTGAGGATGGTGTCCCAGAAAGTGAACCCCTCGCAGATCGAGATCGTCGCGCAGGGTGTGCATCTCGTCCCACAGCTCGCCGTGGCCGGCCAGCACCGTCTGCACGCCGGGCAAGGCCTCCTCGTAGATCGCGGCCGCCTTGAGCAACACGTCGATCCCCTTGAAGCTGGTGAACTTGCCGACGAAGCTGACCAACGGCCCCTCCGCGCCCGCCAGCCCGAACTCCGCCAGCACCGCCTCCCGGGTCACCTGCGGCATCACCCGGAAGCAGTCCGCGTCGAACCCGTTCCAGATCAGTGCCACCTGCTCATCGGGCAACTGGTACGTCTCCAGCACGTCCGCCCGCACCTGGCGCGAGATGGCGATGACGCGATACGCGCCCTCCGCGGCGGCCAGGGCCATCTCGCGATACCGCGGCCCCTCCCCGAACCCCATCAGGTCCGTCCCGTGACAGCTCGCGACGTAGGGCAGGCCGGATTCCCGCGCGACGTAGGACGTGACCCAGACGTGATTGGCGTGGACGATGTCGGGCCGAAATTCGGCGATGGCGCTCTCGATCGCCTGGCGCCAGGCTTGAACGTAGGCCTGCATCTGACCATCGGTCAGTTCATAGAACGTCGTGGTGCTGCGGGGGTGTGTGGTGAAACACGGGAAGTTGAAATCCAACTGGGGATTCTCGTTCTGGCCATTGCTGAACACGATGGTCTTGACGTGGAAGGGATACCCATCGACGACGTCGTGCTCTGGCACGATAGCCATCACCTCGTGGCCGGCGTTGCGCAGTTCCTGGGCCACGTTCATGGTATAGATTCCGCTGCCTGAACCTCGCAGCGGGAAATGGTTGGGAATCAGTACTCTCATCATCTATACGCTTTCTACTTCGCCACCATATCGATCAACGTCGCAGGGATCTCCTTGGACGTGCAGTGCACCGAGCCGACGGGATGTTCCCCGAAATAGACGCCAACGACCTCATAGCCGGGCATCGCCTGCCGGTAGATGTCCAGCGCCTCCTGATCCGACTCCACGCCGAACTGGGGCACGATCACCTTTTCGTTCAGGATCAGGCTGTTGGTGTAGCTCCAGAAGTTGATCGAGGCATTGTCCTGGTCCGCCAGCGGGGCCCGAATCACCCGGTAGTTCTCACCCGTAGCGGAGGGGGTCTCAGCCAGCCGCTCCGCCATCGCCTCGAAGTCGTCGTGCCATATGAACCCCGGGCGGCTCTGCGCGACGATCACCGTGGAGGGATCGAGGAACTTCACCGCCATGTCGATGTGCCCGCACAGCTCGCCCTCCAACGACGGGAACAGGATCAGCCGTTGGCAGCCCAGGTACTGCTCCAGGACCCGCTCCAGCCTGGGCAGGTCGTAGTCGGGATTGTGGTACAGGACGGAGTCGAACATCACGAACGTCCCCTGCCCATCGGTGTGGATGTTGCCACCCTCGATGATGAGCGGCAGGTGATACACCGGAACGCCCAGATAGCGGCCCATCTCCAGCGCCACCTCGGCATCCCCCTTCTGGAACGGCGTCCCGTTCGGCAGGTAGGGGTTGGCGACGATCACCGGCGTGCCGTCCGGCCCGCTCTCCACCGTGTTCGGGCCGTAGTCCCGCGACCAGACGTCATCGAACATGACGTAGATGAAACGCACCCGGTCGAGCGGAACGCCCGCCTGGGCCAGGAACAGCTCGACCCCCTTCTGCCAGAACCCGTTCGGGACGATGACGTACGCCCACGCATCCGAGACGACGTGCTGGGTGAAGTCCGCGTGATACTGCCACGTATACGGGTAGTAGACGGGCCAGCCCAGGAGCACCGCGCCGATCTCCTCGTGCTCGGCGGGCAGGCGCGCCGGAGCGGGCGGAGGCGACGCGGAATGGTATTCTGTGAACGACCCGGCGGGTTCCAGGTAGTGCGCCGACACGTCGATCGCCTGGATCTCACCCAGCGCCGCATCCGGGTCAAGGCCCATCTCGTCCAGCAGCCCGGCGCGATCCAGATAGCCCACGACGTCCTGGTCCGAGGAGAGTGGATGCTTCGCCGTCTCCAGGTGCACGGCGTACGTGTCCTGCACGACCCCGTGTAGACGATCGAGCATCCCCTGCGTCAGCTCGGTGTACAGCTCGGGGATCGCCTCTCCGATCGTGAACCGCAGCGACGAGGGATTCATCGTATGGTACGGGAGCGGCATCGGGCGGTCCGTGAGATACCCCACCAACTCCCGCTCGATCAACGCCTCCTTGGCCTTGGGGAAGACGACGAGCGACAGGACAGCGGCAACGACGATACCTGCCAGAAATGCGAGCGCCAACCATTTCTTCATACTTCTACTCCTCTGTTCCTTGTGAGCCACCAGGTCTGTCCTTGGTCCGGACGTGTGGATTGAATTCCAGCCAGTGAGGGGAACGGCGCCCCGGTCAGGCCAGCGAAAGCCGATAGATGCGGTGCTTCTTATAGGGCGTGACCTGCAAGGCCGCCAGTTCGCGAATCATGCGCGTGTTGGTCTCCTGGACCTGCACCAGGTCGGCATACCGGTATTGGTCGCTGGCGGTCAACGTCTGGTAGATCTCCGCGTACAACAGCGCGTTGCCGCCCAGGCCGCGGTAGGGCTCGAGGATGCCCCCGCCGTTCAAGTTGAGCCAGGACGTGCGCTTGAACTCGCGCATCAGATGGTACCAGCCCGTGGGCCACATTCGCCCACGGCAGCGCTGGATCGCAGCCGACAGGTCTGGGTAGGCCAGGACAAAGCCGACGACGTCATCCCCCCTCAGCAGCAGCATGATCAACTCCGGGTCGGCAATGGCGAGGATCCGGTCGCCGATAGCCTGGGCCTCGGCCTCGGTGATCGGCACGTACCCCTGCACCTCGACGAAGGAGCTGTTGTAGGCCGCCGCGACCTGCGGAATGGCCGCCCGCAACTGGGCCTTGGAGTGAAAGCGCATGGTGCGGAAGCCACGTCGCCGCTTGACCTTCTCCGCCACCTCCAGGTACCGGCTGGAAATGTCCATCTGGCGATCCAGGTAGCAGGAAATGAAGTCGAGCTGCTTCTCAAACCCGGCGTCCTCCATCAGCTCGCCGTAGTAGGCATAGTTATAGGGGATACCCATCGCCGGGCGGTGCTCGAAGCCCTCGATGAGCAGCCCTTGCCCGTCGGCGGCCATGAAGCCCTTGGGACCCCACAGCAGATCGAGCTTCCGCCCACGCGCCCAGTCGGCTGCGGCGGCGAAGAGGGCGCGGGAGACGGCCCGGTCGTCCACGGCGTCGAAGTGGTAGAAGAAGGCCGTACGCCCATCCGTGTGCCGGTTGTAGCGCGCGTTGTCCAGCACGGCGACGCGGCCCACGACCTCGTCCCCCTCAAGCGCGAGGAAGAACGCAGCCTCGGAGTGCTGGTAGAAGGGATGCTCGTTGGCGTCGAGCTGGGCGCGGACCTCGTTGACGAAGGGCGGCACCCACTGCTCGTTCTCCCGGTAGAGACGAAAGGGGAACTCAACGTAGCGGTTCACGTCGCGTCGCCTGGTAGGATCAAGACGTTGGATATGCATGCAGCGACTCCTCTCACCGAACGGATGCGACCTCATCAAGAAGCACGTCGAGGAAACCGCGCGACGTGCTTCAGAAAAACAACGGCAGGGCTCGCCCAGCCCTCATCCAAAAGGAGACGGTGCCGGGGATGCAGACAGGAAACCTCCCGGGGACCGCCATGGCATTCCCATGCAGCCCAACGGGAAGTGTACCACAATCGGTGATATGGCGCAACTCAAAGGGCGAACTCGGCCACCAGAAAGGTGTGGTCCGATGGCCGCTCCGCCCGCCGGGCCTCCACGTCGATCCAGGCCGCGGTGGACCTGCCGGCCAGCGGCTCGGTCGCCCAGATGTGGTCGACCCGCCAGCCCAGCCCACGGTCGAGCGCTCCCCGGACCCGGTAATCCCAGAACGTGTATTGGCCCGGCTCGTCCGGGTGGTGCAGCCGGAAGACGTCGACGAACCCCCACTCCCGCACCCGGTCCAGCGCCGCGCGGGCCTCGGGATGAAAATCGACGTGTTTCTCCAGCCGCTTGGGATCGTGCACGTCGATCGGCTCTGTGGCCACGTTGAAATCGCCCGCCCACAGCAGCGGCGAATCGGGCGCGTAGTGCCGTTCGAAGAGCGCCCGCATCCGGGCCAACCACTCCAACTTGTACTGGAAGTGCTCCGAATCGACGGAGCGGCCCTGCGGCACGTAGGTGTTCACCACCGGGACACCGGCGACCACCGCTCGAATCAGGCGGGGCTCGTCCGGCTCGCCGCCGTCGTCGATGCCGTAGGACACATCGTGCGGCTCCTCCCGGCTGACGATGGCGACGCCGCCGTGGGCCTTCTGCCCCCGGAAGACGACGTGGAAGCCGGCCTCCCGGAACGGATCCGCCGGGAAGTCCTGGTCCTGCACCTTCGTCTCCTGGATGCAGAGAACGTCGACGCCCACCCGGTCCAGCCACGCCAGCACCTGCTCCAGCCGCGTGCGGATCGAGTTGGCGTTGTAGGTCGCTACTTTCAAGACACCGTCAGACATCGTGACCTCCTCGTTTTCTATGCATCCCGCGGATAGAGCGCCCACATGCGGGCCAGCTCGTCCTCCTCGCAGCGGATCTCGGTGTAGTGCACGTCCTGGCCGTCCTGGCGCACGCGCACCCCGGTTCCCTCGACGACGCGTCCGACGAAGGCAAACGGCGTCCCCAGCTCTCCCATCGCCCGGCTCACCTCCTCCACCCGGCCGGGCGGAACGGTGACCGCCAGGGTGCCGGAGGAGATCATGCGCAGCGGGTCGAATCGGAACGAGCGGGCGAAACGAGATACGACGGGCGGAATCAGGAGCTGGGACCCATCCAACTCGATACCGGCCCCCGAAAGGTAGGCGATCTCCAGCAGCGTCTCCATGAGCCCCCCGCGGGTGACGTCGTGGATCGCCGTCGCCCCATGGTCCGCCAGCGCCAGCGCCTCCGGCACGACGCTGACCTGGCCCATCAGGCGTCGCGCCTCCACCAGGTCCTCCTCGCTCAGGCCCAGCTCGTGCGCCACGTCGGCGAAGTCCTGCGCCAGAATGCCCGTCCCCTCCAGCCCGATGCCCTTGGTGACGAGCACGCGATCGCCGACGCCGGCACCACCGGTGCGCACCGGCTGGCGGCCCGACGCGGTCCCCAGCGCGGTCACGGCGACCAGGGGCCGGGAGAGGCCCGCCGAGTAGCCGGTGTGGCCGCCGATGACGGAGACGCCGATCTCCTGGGCGGCGCGGCCGGCGTCGCGCATGATCTGCTCTAACAGCTCCTCGTCCTCCATGCTGGGCACCATGACCAGCAGCAGGATCCAGCGAGGCGGAATCCCGGTGGTGGCGACATCGTTGCACGCCACGTGGACGGCCAGCCAGCCGATGTCCCCGATCGCGCCGACGATCGGGTCCACGTGGGAGACGAGAATATCGTCCCCAACCCGAGTCAGCGCCACGTCCTCGCCGAACGCAGCACCCAGCAGAATATCCGGATCATCCGCCTGGGCGAACGGAAAGACCCGCCTCTGTAATACGTCAAGTGAAAACTTTGACACGAAACCCTTTCCCCCCTCACCGCTCCTGGCTGCGAAGCTTCCTCATGTAGAACTTGTGCCCCTCGTATTGCATCTCGACGAGTTGATCGCGCGCCACCAGCCAGCGAACGGTGGGCCAGCCGGCGCCCGCCCGCGCCAGGAACTCACGCACCGCGTCCTCGCGCATCGGGTGTACGGACGTGATGCTCAGCAGATCCTCCTCGACGTCGCCCGTGAAGGCGAAGGCGTTGCCCTCGTAGCCGATCAGATACTCGACGTGCTCCACACTTTCCCCGATGATCTGGTACGCCCGGTTGATGGACGCCTCGCCGGGAGGGAGCACCCACGGCTCGGCCGGAGGCCGGGTGGGGATGGCCAGGTAGGCCCGGGCCGGTTCCAGGCGGTCCAGGAAGCGGGCGATATCCTTGACGTGATCCGCACCGTCGTTGAGGTCACGGACGAGCATCGTCTCCGTGACCAGCTCGCCCGCGTAGACCGCCGCAAACGCCAGCATACCGTCCAGCACCTCGTCCAGGCGGAGCGATCCGTGGGGGCGATCGACCTCGCGCCAGACCTCCTCCGACGCGGCATCGACCTTCAGCGAGACCCAGTCGGCCTCCATCAGATCCTCCCGCACGTCCTGGCGATGCATGAGGGAGCTGTTGGTGATCACGGCGACCGGGATCCCCAGCCGCTTGACCAACGCGATCTCCCGGCCGAGGTTGACGTCCAGCGTAGGCTCGCCGTCGGGCACGAAGGTGAGATAGTCGACCGGTTCCCCGCTTTCGGTCGCCTTTTCGACCTGGCTCTGGACCTCCTCGAACACCTCCTCGGGCTCGTAGAAAGCCTGGCGTTCCACCTGCATCTTCAGCGTGCGCCCCAACTGGCAGTACACACAGGCAAAGGTGCATACCTTGGGCGGGATGTTGTTAATTCCCATGCTGCGCCCCAACCGCCGGGATGGGACGGGACCGAACGCGATCATATTGTTAACCTCCATGATAGCACGCACAAAGTTAAAGAACGACCAGTCTTACTATAGCAGGAACCTCCGTTTTCACAAGTACAGGATGGTTACAATTGGATAAACAAGGAGGTACCCAAGCCCCGAGGTGCCAGGCACTTACGTCGAGACGTCCAAGCCCAGACCCGCTCCGGAAGCACCGGCCCCCAGCGCTTGCAGCCGACAGCCAAGTGCCTGGCACCTGGCGGCGGACAAGATGCCAGGCACTCACCAACCTGGCCCTTCACGTCGTTGCCGAAGCACAGAAGGAAGGCGGCCAGGCGGTCTACGTCGACGTGGAGCACGCAGTTGCAGCCCTTTCAGTTGCTTCCGGGTTTCTTGAAGCATACCGATCGGGTGGGTCTTCGCCAGTGAGTTAACTTTGGACACTGTTGAATCCAGTGAGGCATTTGCACTGGTTTGGAAAGGCAATATAATAAGTGACAAGGTGGCGCGCGCAAACCTTGTAGTGCAGCTATCGTGTTTCGAGATCCTCATCAACTTGTCTATCTACGACAAGGAAGCAAATGAAAGCAGAGTACGATTTTTCCAAAGGTGAACGCGGTAAATTCTATGACCCTGATGCAGTATTCAGCTTTCCAGTGTACCTTGAGCCAGATGTGAACGACTTTATGAACCAATTGGCAGATGAAAGGGAAATCGATATCCAGGACTTGGTCAACGAATGGCTCAGGGTAAACATCAAGCTGATTCAGAGCATCAATGTAAAAGAGGCAAGCGAGACCACCTAGTAGTTTGCCGCATATCCCCCTGACAAGAGGGTGGTGGTCTTACACTTGTGACGCCACCCAGCATGGCAGCATCTCGACGCGGCTATCGCTGCGGCTAGCGAGGCCGGTTGGGTCTTTCGGCACCTCCACCGGTCCCCTTCGTCGGCATCCAGGCCCGGATGATGAGCCAGAATCTCAAGGCCATCGCCCCGACGCTTGGCCTGTTCAAGACTGCCCTGGTGTTCGTCAACTCGACCGGAACAACCGGCCCTGCTGGGGCACGGGCGTCAAGCGGGCAATCTTCTACCGGGGCAAGGACTACGCGCCGGTAGACCTGTTCCAGGTGGTCCCGCCGAGCGAGTGGGGTGTGATCTTCGCGATCCGTACTGGGCCAGGGGACTTCAACCGGATGCTGGTCACGAGCCGGCGGTGGGGCGGGGGGTGTCCGCTTGACCGGAAGGTGGCGGGCGGGCGGGTGTGGTTCATCGATCCCAGCCGCGAGGAGTATGCCAGGATGCCAGCGTCCAAGTTCGCCAAGCTGGCGGAGAAGGGCCAGGTTGAGGCGACTATGATCCCCACGCCGGAGGAGCGCACTGAGTGCAGCCTGATGCATTTTCTCAGGCGGGCCAGGTGACACCGGCGGTAGCACGCGGGCACACCTTTACTAGCTGACGGAGACCATCTGCGACAAATACTGGCAGGGCCAGTCCAGTTTTATCACTGGCCCTGCACAGACAATTGGAAGACTTGACATTTTCGCAGATTGTAATATAATTTGTGTGCAAGGTTGAAAACAATGTGCACTGCGCACGCCAAGGTAGTGGGAACACCGAGGAGGTAAAGACTGAAGGATTTCGTCACCCGCCCGCCGTCAAGGTTGAGGCGGGCGTTTTGTTTGGCGGACCAGATAGTGGCAAGACCTGAAAGACTTTGTCTTCAGTGATTATTGCATATGCTGGCCGAAAATCCCCTTGCTTTAGGTAGGCAAGTAACCCCAAGTGAAGCTTTGTAGCTAGTGGATTTCGGCCCCTGCGATTCCAGGGAGGCACTGTGCCAGACCCCGAGAAAATTATCAAAGTTATCGAAACGATTGTGAACTGGATCTTCAGAGGTCAACCGCCCCCTTGGCTGTTTCCCACATTTGGCTACATCCTCCTCCTCGCTCTGGCTTTGCTGGCTATCTGGGGGCTTCTCCTCGTGCTCAGCAAGATCATAGGACTGATCGTTGAACAATTCTGGCCACTATTCTACAACAAAGAAAGGAAACGTAGCAGCCTCCGCCGCCGGCGGTTCGCCGATCATATCGAGAGTGAGATTCGCCGATTGAACAACCTTGAGGTCTGGCACGACTACCGCTTCACCGAACTCGAGGCTGAAGTTGAAGTTGAAGCAGAAGGGAAGCGACGAGTCTTGAGTATACTGCCATTTCGTCGACGAACGCGGAGTGGCCTTCGTCGCGAACGATCTTTGTCTAAGGCCTTAGAATCGAGTCAGGAACGTCTTATATTGTTGGAAGGTGCCCCAGGGTCAGGCAAGAGTATCGCGCTTCGGCACGTAGCCCAATCGATGGCGCGGCGCGCAATGACGGCGCGGAGCATTAGTAGTGTAGTCCCCATTTACGTGAATCTCAAGGAGTTGGAGCGACGTGCAGGACAGGCCATAGATAGAAACCTAATATACACCTTTGTTCTGAAGTCTCTAAATCGGGCGAACGACCGCGATATAGAGGAGTTCCTAGACGAGGAGTTTGACCGAGGACTTCGCGAGGGAACTTGGCTATTTCTTCTTGACTCATTTGATGAAATCCCCGAGTTGTTGAGTTCCACCGAAACCAACACAATGATCAGAAATTACGCTGACTCAATTTCTGATTTCCTGCACGGGATGAATCAATGTCGGGGCATTGTTGCATCCCGCCAGTTCCGCGGCCCCGGCCAACTGGGGTGGCCACGTTTCCGCATCTTGCCACTTTCAGAGAAACGCCGCCTAGAGCTCGTGGCCAAAGCAGACCTGGATTCTGAATTGGAACGGGAAATCGTGGGGCAGTTGGATTTGGCCAGCCATGGAATCCGCTCGATGGCCAGCAATCCGATGTTCTTGGGACTCTTGTGCGAATACATGCGATCGGGAAACCCCTTTCCAGCAAGCGGACACAGCGTATTCGAAAACTACATTGAAACCCGATTTGTCCGTGATCAAGAGCGACTATGGCGACGCTTTGGGCTCAAGCCGGCAGATGTGCGGGCAGCCGCAGAGTGCTTGGCCTTCAGTATGGCTGCCGACGTTGGTCTGGGTCTGAGTCCGCCTCGGCAGAATCTTGAGAGTGCTACCGTACGCCTAGGGCTCGAATTGGGGGAGCGCTTCGATGCTCTGCTGGATGCCTTGGAATACATCAAGCTTGCTAGATCCGAAACAGCAACTGCACCAGGTGAATCGAAACCGTTCACCTTTGCCCACAGGCGGTTTCAGGAGTATTTTGCCACTTGTGTGGTGCTGCGTGAGCCTGACCGAGTTAGTCCACGACAGCTTCTGACTGACGCTCGTTGGCGGGAAACAGCAGTCGTTATGTGTCAGACGCAACCTACAGAACTCTTGGCGTCTTTCATAGGAGAAGCACGCCGTTTTCTGACTGAAGCAGTTGATGGCGTTTCAGGGCTGATTGATAATCCCATAGAATATGTTCGCGAGCCGATATCTGAGGGTCCAGTAGATAAAGACGAAGAGAAACCGCTTCCCCAAGCATTCCCGTGGCCCTCTGGTGTGCTTCACATCTTGGGAATTCTGCAAGATGGCTTTAACGGCCGATTGGGGGCACTTCCTGACGATATCAGAATGTTGGCAGGGCGTCTGATCCTGTCAGCAAATAGCACAGGAACGCAGTCTGATAAGAAGTGGGGACTGGAAGTAGCAGGTATCGTGCCGCAGCCAATCTTGCTCTGGTTACTTCGAGATGCCTTTGCAACTCAGAGCCAGTGGCTAAAAGAAGTTGCCTATCGTCAGGTAGCTAGGCTCAGTACCATTCCTGATGACATTGCCGCGTCAATTCGTCGAGCAATTAGAGAATTGCTTGCCAGTCGTCGCCTTGCACGTGAACGCCATACAACTCGTGCACATCTAGCCCGACTCGACAAATCCGCCCATTTTGTCTCAGTCATGCGGCTTTTGGTGTGGATACCCTTTCTTGACCTCAGCTTGAGAGTTGTGTTATTCTTGTTCTTGCTGGAAGAGTACGCCCGAGCAGGCCAACCCACCCTTCGAGAGAGTGCGTTCTTAACTTTTGTACTCATTGTTCTTTGTGCTTTGCATCTCCAACTGCGACAGTCAGGCGGCTCGGTTATGGATAAGTTGGCCATCCGTGCTGCCATGCTCTTGTTTGTAGGTTTGTCGGATCCGAGACGGACAGTCTTATTCGTGGTATTCTACGTAGTCTGCTGGACTCCTTTCGCGCTACTCTGTGCGAAACTGGGACAGCATACGCATCCTTTGTTTTGGCCTCTAATGCCACTCACACCACTATTTCTTGCGGCAAAGAACGCTGGGAAACTTAGGGCTGTGTTGAATTGGTATAGAGAAGCAGGACTGCTGCTGGCACTCGGGATAACCCTAGGCTTATTCCTTGTCGTAGTTGCAGCGGGGGGTGCGCTTTTTGGCATGATCTTGTTGTTTTATGTATTCTTGGGAACAGTGAAATGGTCCATCTATTTGCTAGGCGGTATATCTGGGTATTTAGTGCTCGCAGTGGTAGCTTTGTCTCTGTACGACTGGACGAGAGATTGGTTTAGATGGCGCGGGTGGCTGCGTAGTCAAGGAGATTCGATGAAGAGTCTCCAGTTCCTCGAATTCATCGGTGAGTATCGCACAAAGGCATTCCGGGTGCGTTTTGCTAGGGCCGTGCGGGAGCAGGGCTTGCTTGTTCCGACAGACGAGACGACGACAATGTTGAAGAACCTGGCTCTTGTAGTAGAGAGAGATAAGAGGGTACTTGCAGTTGAGAAAGCACGAAAGAAGCGAAAACAGATCACGGGCGATGATGCTGTCGATTTTCGAGAGCAGGTGTTGAGCAACCTATCGCCTTCGGAAAGTTTTGACCATTGGTACAATGAGTATGGCAGGGCGAAAGGACACCGCCTAGGCAAGTGGGAATCCGAGGTTCTTGATGAGATTTCTAGGCTCTTGGACCAGACCTGTGCAAGGCAGCGAGGTAGATGAAGAGTGGTAAAGCTCTACATAAACTGTGTCAAACTGAGCTTGAATTACTATTCGGGCTCAACTACCCTGCAACATTGAAGGCCTGGATCATGGCTGCCAGGATGCCCACCATTTGGCACTGCACTCCGCACTTCCCAGGTCTCTGGAGTGCTGGGATAGATTGAGGGGAACCGGCAATCCTACCGCGGTGTGAATTGCTGGAGCAGAAGCGCAGCGAGGGCCGCCTTAGTGGCCACCCCCGCTTTCACTGTTGAGGCTTTCGCTACACCTATATCTCAAACGCTTCCCCTAACGGGTCCCGCGCCTTGTTGTCATAGGCCAGATTGTCTGAGGGGCGGTTGGCCAGATTGAATGGGTGGGACGAGACAGAAAAAGAGGCCCCGAAGGGCCTGTTTGAGATGAGCAGGGCCATCAGCCGATGTGCCCGTCAA
>Ga0180438_10005689_pt1 | contig 17215 bp, 16 predicted proteins | sample SS_ome_12_FD_132455 | JGI IMG/M metagenome (GOLD analysis project Ga0180438, IMG submission 132455) | Hypersaline lake sediment archaeal communities from the Salton Sea, California, USA - SS_3_D_2 metaG | ecosystem: Environmental > Aquatic > Non-marine Saline and Alkaline > Hypersaline >...
ACCAGCGAGGCAGATTTGCACGTAAAAGCAGATAGCTGTCCGCATCGCGTGTGATAATCACCAGTATGACAGCCCCCGCGATAAACAACAGCGGGTAGAACAATAACGAGCCGTCCAACCACTCTTTGAAACGCCCCTGTGCGTAATTAAATTTGCTTCGTTCATCGATAAACTGGGCGCGAGTTGAATCCATTATGAGTCTCTCTCTTTGGTTGAATTATAGATCAACCTGGCTGTCTTTATTCGATTCTCCTAAAGCTCTGTCGGCTTTCTCACCTTCCATTTTCACGTTCAGATTGTACGTATTGAAGGGCAAATCTATGCCTGCCTGATCAAGCGCCATCTCCAGCGCCAAATTCACCTGATCGAGTACAGAATTTTTATTCATGTAATTGTTGATCCACCACTGCACACGCACCAACCTGGCTGTATCGCCAAACTTCAGGAAATATACCTGAACTGGTTTGTCGGACATTACATTTTCAACTTGACCCACCGTACCCTCGATCACCTCACGTACCAGGTTGTTGTCTGAGCCGTAGGCTACGCCGATATCAGTAAACATTCTGTATTCGGGATCCGGATAAGTGTAATTGACAATCTGGCTTGAGTTGATGTCCGAGTTGGGAATAATCACCCCACGGTTATCCCCGGTGCGGATGTGGGTGGTGCGAGCTCCGATCTTCATCACCATTCCCGAGGTGTCCACGTGTTTTATCAGGATCGTGTCGCCGACCCGGAAAGGCTGGTCCAAAAGGATGATATAACCGGCCACGACGTCGGAGATAATGTCCTTGGTGCCCATATATATGACCACAGCAGAGACGAGCAGCGCGGCTGCCAAAGCGCTGGCGCCAATGCCAAAGTGGGACAGCCCAAAGCTGGCAGCGATAACGATCACTGCCAGGTCGCTGATACGCTGGATTGCATTCAGGGCAGGGTCCAGCCTGTTCAGGTCACCTTTTTCGTCCTTAGCGTTTTTAACGCGATAGATGTAGTAACTGATCACCTGTATGGCAACGATCGTAAGGAGCACCAATCCTATTACAAAAAAAATATCATCCAATGCAGTCCGCAATCCCTGGCTGAGGAAATCCAATCGCATGACCGCGAAATTGGTAAAAAAGACCAGCAGCAGTAATTTTAAATTAGGTTCGAGTTCTTTGAGTATCGTTTCGTTAAACTTTCGTGACGTACGCTGGGCGATCCATTTTAATAACCAGACCAGCAGTTTGAAACCCAGGAAGTATCCAAGCGCCACAACCAGCGCGGAAAATGCCAGGCTGAACCAGTCATCGGCTGTCAAACCCAGAAAGGTCTCTCCCTCCAGACCCAGAGAAGTCGTCAGTTGGTTGATCTCCTGGTCGATTACCCCAGGGGTTGGTGAGGGGACCGGCGTGCGGGATATAACCGCTGAAGCGATATCCTCCGAGGATGACCCGCCGCTGTCATCGGATGGCGTACTGGTACCTTCCGGGGTTGGCGGGGTGACCGCTACAGCCGCGGTCTGGTTTGGATCGGGAGATGCCGTTGCGGAGGCAGCCGCCGTCCCGCTTGAATCGGATGATGATATCCCACAGCCTGCAGTCAGAAGGAAGCTCAACAGGAAAACCAGGTAAAATGGCAGTCTTTGTGAGGAATATTGATTCATCAGACGAAAAATTTGCTAGCCCCTTTTAGTACAGATTTCACTTGACAGCGTGCACGGATGGCATTCATCCTCAGTAATGTTCTGCCTGTAACAACCACTTTGTGGATCGTTTTGTTGGTTATCCGTTCTCCAACCTTTCTATTATATACTTCTTTAAAATAAATGTAATCTCTGACAGGTTGATACAGGATTTTCCCAAAAGGTTTGCTGCCGCTCTTTAAAAAGGGTACGATGCGCTGGGCGTGCTGCGAGGCGCACCCGCCATTGGTGGACTTTCCAGAGGATTGTGATCTGGGTTGCCGGATGGGATGATTTCAAAAGTTCGTTTATCTTATTGAGGCAGACCCAGGGAAAAACGCCTCAAGCGCTTCACCATTTGACATGAATGGTGCAACCATTTTTATACTCCTGCATCTAAGAGGGTGATCTTATCGTTTTTTATAAGGAGCAACCCATGGAGATGGTAATTGATTTTCCCGGCGGATCAAAAGTAGATGCACACTTTGGTCCATTCATAGTTGAGACGGACCAACCTCCGATTTCTTCAGCGCCCAGCCCTTTCGCCACTTTTCTGGCATCGATCGGCACCTGCGCTGGAATATATGTACTTGGTTTCTGCCAGCAGAGGGGCATTCCCACAGACGGTGTGCAGTTAATCCAAAGAGTCCATCGCGATCACAGCAATGGGATGGTTGGAAAGATTGAATTAGAAATTCAGGTTCCCCCTGGTTTCCCGCAAAAATACCTGCCTTCGCTGGTTCGTTCAGCTGAACTGTGCGCGGTTAAAAAACACATGGAAAAGCCGCCCGAGTTCGAAGTATACACTTCGGAGGTGATGCTGGCATCCCAAAATTAACCACGGCAAATTGACCGAGCCGCATCTCAGATCCATCATCAATTAATACATATTACGCGCCAAATAATTTACGGATTCCAAAAATCAGGACTAATCCGATCGCCCATACGCTGTACCCCAGCAGCAGCATCGGGATTATTTTTACTTGCGCGCGTGACGCCAGCCATACCGCGACCAGAAATCCCATAGAGGGGAAAACAGCCAGCAGCATTCCCAGGCTGAATTCGGTCACTGATTTCGCATCCCCGCCGGAGGATGAATAGATAATCCACATGCCCAGGGCGATATTGATCGGCATTGTGGCTGTGATCGCTGCGATAAATCTACTGGTCCTGCCAATGATCGCGATCAGGATAATGATGATAATGGATATAAGGACAGGCATTATCTCCTGCCATTTCATAAAAAACCTCCGGCATACTGTAATACTGGGGCAAGCCAATCGAAAAATATAAGTTGATTTTTGTTTAAACCCAATAACCAAAAATACTAAGTTTAAGTTTTAATCCGGACCTATGTATGTACCCCCCGGCAAAATCGTCTTTTTGGGGATGACGACGATGCCGTCATTTACAAACCATGTCCCGTTCTCCGATTTGAACCCGGGCGGGAATGGTTTAATGGTCACAGCCTCGCCGATGCGCACGTCTTTGTCCAGAATTGCCCCTTCGATATGGCTGCGGCGGCCAATGCCGAGCGGAACGCCGCCAAATGGCGCTTCATCGACAGGATCGAAATAATCAGCGCCCATCATGATCGTCTTGCGCATATATACCTCATCGGCGATCTGGCTGCGTAGCCCGACGATCGAATCATGAATTTCCGCTTGGTAAATTTTGCACCCGTCCGCTAACAGTACGTTCTCCAGCTTGCCGCCGGCGATGACCGAACCGGGCAAGAATCTGGGGCGAGTGTAAATCGGCAGCTGTGGGTCGGTGAAATTAAAGGGAGAGTCTGCTCTTGCCAGAACCAGGTTCGTTTCGTAAAAAGACCGGATGGTACCGATGTCTTCCCAGAAGCCTTCGAAGTCGTACCCGAAAACATCATAGGCGGTCAGGGCATTGGGGATGATCTGCGAACCAAAATCGTCGAAGGTAGTACTCTGCAGGATATCGATTAAGGCGTCTGTGTTAAACAGGTAGATTCCCATGGATCCCAGGTAGGGGCGCTCGGGATCATCGCGGCTGATAAAATCTTCCAGTATTTGCGGATCACGCGGCTTTTCAACAAAGGCTGTGATGCGGCAATCAGGTTTTCGCTTGAGCAAACCGAAGCGGTTGGTGTCACTTGCGGCTACCGCCTGTACCGCAACGGTGATCTCGGCATTGTGCTCCCAGTGAAATTCAGCCAGTTTCCTGTAATCCATACGGTAGAGGTGATCACCCGCCAGAATGAGCACATGACTGGCGCCGGTAGATTTGATTTCGAATAGCTGCTTGCGGACAGCATCCGCGGTACCCTGGTACCAATCTTCGCTGTATGGGGTTTGCTCCGCAGCTAAAATCTGAACCCATCCGCGGTGAAATGCATCAAAATTATAGGTATGCGTGATATGCCGGTGCAGTGAGACTGAGTTAAATTGTGTCAATACAGCAATGTGGTTGATACCGGAGTTGATACAGTTGCTGATTGGTACATCGATCAAGCGATATTTTCCCGCGATTGGTACGGCGGGTTTTGCACGTTCTTTTGTGAGTGGGTGAAGCCTTTTTCCTATCCCTCCGCCTAAAATCACTGCCAGTACATTTTCAAGCGCGGCCATTTGTTATCCTCCTCAATCGAGCATGAAGCAATTATTTTTAAGCAACCGGACACTTACCTTATATATTATAGGATTAACTCATGCGAAACGGAAGTTTGAAAAAATCGGTCACAAAGCAAATAAACTGCATGGGAATAATTACTATCTCCTATCGCTCACTCAGTAGGTATAATCAATAAATTCTGTGCGGCTGTTTGGTAATCAAAATTACTTAAATTTCGTGAACGAGATGAGTATTCCCCCTAACCATCTCAGATGGTAAGAACAGGCGCAGTAATATCAAGGTCTTTGACAGGCTTATGAAATTAAATATACTCGCGAATAAAGGGACAGCAAACCAGGCCAAAGCTGAAGACAGGACCTCGCTGCAGACTGCATCCCTGTATACGCAGGCGATTTCATCTGGAGACATAAAGAGCATGAAAGCGCTTTATGCAGAGAATTTCACCCTGGATTTTGTGGCACGGGATGCCTTCGAAGGTAACGAGTTATCTATTGAAGAAGCTGCCCAATTCTGGGTATCCTGGTTTGAGGCATTCCCGGATCGAGACTTCCAGGTGACGCGCAGCGTTGCGGCTGAAGAAATTGTGGTCACGCAGTGGATATTTATCGGTACGAACACGGGACCATTAATGCCCCTTATTTTCGATGAGCAGCAGGCGGGCACGGGAAAGACGGTGCGGTTCCGGGGGGTCTCTGTCTATGATATTAAGGATGGATTCCTCGAACGAGAAACGACATACCTTGATCTGGGGACGCTGCTGGTAGAACTTGGAGCGACAATATGAACCAGGATCCGAATCCTGGTCTGGGTAAGGTCATTCCTGCCGTGGAAGTATACGATACAAGAATGACACATTCCCGCATACGCAGCATCATGCTGCTGCTGGCGGGGAGCATTGCGCTGATGATGACTGGTTTTGGGATCATCCTGCCGGTGTTTGCACGCCGCCTGGGGGAGTTCGGATCGGGTGTCGAGGCGCTGGGCTTGATGACTATGGCATTCGCGCTAACCCAGTTTTTGATGGCGCCGTTTATGGGATCATTCGCGGACCGCTTTGGCCGTAAACCAGGCATTCTGTTGGCGCTGGTATCTTTTGCTTTCATCAATGTTGGGTTTTTGCTGGCTAAATCCACCACAACCTTTATCCTGTTGCGGGCTGCGGAAGGCGCATTAACGGCGGGACTTTTCCCGGCTGCGATGGGTATTGTCGGTGACGTCTCACCCGAGGATGAACGCGGACGCTGGGCAGGACTATTGATGGGAGGCTATGGAGCCGGCTATGTGCTCGGACCGGTACTGGGCGGTTTCCTTTATGATAGTTGGGGATTCGCGATGCCGTTTATTATCTCGGCGACAATGGCTGTGCTGGCATTGATTGCAGCAATCCTCCTGGTTCCGGAAACGCGCGGCAAAGAAGTACGCAAGCGAGAGTTATTGCTGGGGAGAAGAGGAGACATAAAAGAAATACAGGAGAAAGAAACATTCTGGGCTTCGCTGCCGCGCCCGCTTTACACTTTTGGCATGCTGTTGTTTATCGATTTCGTCCTGGTGTTTGCATTCGCATTCATCGAACCTCAGATGATATTCTACTTTTATGATGATTTGGGGTGGTCAACGGTCGATTTTGGCCTGGTGGTTGGGTTTTACGGCGGAGCGTATGTAATCGGGCAGGTGATATTGGGACCGCTGAGCGACCGCTTTGCACGCAAGCCGGTGATTATTTTGGGGCAGATCGTAAACATGATGTTCTTCGCTGGTTTAGTTTTTGTAAAGTCATTACCCGTGCTGCTTATCGTGTCATTTATTTCCGGGTTGGGAGAAGCGCTCATTATGCCGGCTTTGAGCGCGCTGTATCTGGATATGACCGCTAAGCGGCACCGTTCCCGTGTTCTGGGAGTCAAAGAATCGGCAGCTGCACTGGGAGGTGTAACGGGCCCGCTGCTTGTCGCAAGCATTGCAGCATTTACGAGCGCAATAGAAATATTCATCATATCTGTCAGTATCCTGGCGCTGACGATCTTATTGACGATATTTGCGTTAAAACCGCCTTCGAAAATGACCAAAGAGGTGGATGAGATAAGTTGGGAAGTAACACGCCGCAGAGCATCTGCAGCTCAAGCCTCTTTCACGGCTATTTTTGTCAGCGCCACTACTACCCGCGAAACGCGGGGTTAATAAAATATGTAACTTGGAAAATTGAAGAGGAAATATTGGAGAAAATCGAACGGGGGAAATAAAAGGAAAAACTTATTGATGGCGACCCAAAAGATACAACACTGGTATGACTATATCACGATCAATCTATACTGGTTCGCGCTCAACACGCGCAATGGTGTGCTTGCACCGCTATTAATCCCACTGTTGGTACAGCAATTTGTTGGCGAGCAGGTGAAGGGGGCATATGTCGGAACCATCCGCCTGTGGGCGCTGATGGGCGCGGTACTGGTTCAAGCGCTGATGGGTATACTGTCGGATAGGAGCACCTCCCGGTGGGGCCGGCGCAGACCGTTTATTCTGGGAGGTACGCTGGGTGAACTTGCTGCGTTTACCCTGATTGGGCTGATCACCGGCATGCAGGGGACGAGCGGTTTTTGGGCGCTTTTTGCGGCATACATCCTGTCCATGTTCTTCTCCAACACAGCCCAGGCAGCCCAGCAAGGGTTAATCCCGGACCTGGTCCCGGATGAAAAGAAAGGGCGTTTTTCCGGCGTTAAAGCACTGCTGGAAATCCCCCTGCCGCTGGTCTTTATCTCGTTCATTATCGGCCGTTTGGTCAGCGCAGGGAACCTTTGGGCGGCGCTGCTCATTACGATGGCGGTTTTGTTAATCTGCATGCTGGTCACCATGTTGGTGCGCGAGCAGCCAGCCACAGAGGCACCTTTCGAGTTGAAATGGAAACCTTTTATCCGGCTGGTGCTTATGGCAGGCTTGTTTACCGGAATCATCATCCTGGCAGGAGAGGCGGTGAACCGGTCGATACAGTTGATCCAAAACCTGCAGCACGAATCCAGTATTTATATGATCGCCCTTGCAGGCACAGCGGGGATGCTGCTGGCAATTGGATTCGGAGTATGGGCCAGTATCCGCATCGGGATCGGTCCGCATACAAAAAGACAGAAGGCGTTTATATGGTGGGTGATCAACCGCCTGGCATTCCTAGCTGCGGCAGTAAACGTAGCTACATTCGTGCTGTACTATATCCAGGAAAGATTCGAAGAATACCCGGGGAACCTGGCGGCATCTCCGGCGGCGATGGTCATGATGGTGGTGGGAGTGCTGATCCTGGCGCTGGCGATACCCAGCGGTTGGCTGGCTGACCGGTTTGGAAAAAGGAAGCTCGTGGCGGCCAGCGGCTTTATAGCAGCAACGGGAACGGCGGCAGCTCTGTTGGCGCCTGGGATTTCAGGGTTATACATTGGGGGTTTGTTCATCGGTGCGGGGGTAGGTTTGTTTTATCCGGCTAACTGGGCGCTGGGAACCGAGATCGTCCCGAACGACCAGGCCGGGCGCTATTTAGGGTTATCGAATCTAGCCGGAGCAGGAGCAGGCGCAGTGGGAGCCTATATCGGTGGTCCGATTGCCGATAACCAGGGGTATGTGCTGGTGTTTGCGATTTTTGGGGTGTTGTTCCTGGTTTCAACACTGGCATTGTTGGGCGTGCGAGGTTATAAAGAAGATCAATCTAATTAAACGCAAACACAAGCAGTCTGGCAGGGTGGGTAAAGTAATGGAGCACAGCATTTTTTCCAGAGAAGTGATTAGGGTTATTTTACCTTCTTTGTCGGCTTGGGCTTGAGCGATTTTATATACTCGTAGCTGATCTCCAGATACGGCTGCAGTTCAGCAGTGTTCTCCAGCAGTTCGTCCGGAACAGTGACATATTCTTTCATTATGGCTCCGTGCGATTCGTAAAGGGTGGTGCTGTATTTCTCCAGGAAGGCTTCCCTTTCCTCTTTGGGCAGCCTGAGACCCAAGGAACCGGATTTCGATAGATGAGAAAACATATGTCCATTATGAGAAGTGTAAGGATTGGTTACCCCTTTGCGCTCAATTTTCGGGTTGGTATCGATCAGTTTTCCATATAAATCCAGTTTGTCCTGGGGTATACTAACTGTTTTATTGGGCATTATGGTTTCTTTAACAAAAATAAGTAGATGTAATTTGATCCCTTGCTTGGAACATAATATGCTGTGTACAATAATATTCTGTTTGCGGAACCATAAGCGCTATCCTAGAAAATGATTCGCAAACACGCCCAACTCATCCGGTCCTTTGTCTGGTAACGGCACCAGAACTACCGTATCTGCGCCTGAATCGACAAGGCGCCGTATTGCTAAACGCCATTCTTCAGGCGTACCAGTAATGGACAATTGGTCAATCCATGCATTGGGCATTTTTTTCTCAAGGCGATCCAGACCACCGTTACCTAAATACTCCTGGGCTTCAAGCAAAATACCCATAGGGGCAAAATGTGTGTGCATTCTTTCTGAAGCGAGGGCTTTAGCGATTAATGGGCGCAGTTGTTCCCGAGCCGATGCCGCCTTTGAATCGACGCAAGCCCAGGAATAAACCGTTGTGCGGTGCCTCCGTTCATGCCCGGATTCCAGTACCCCGGCGGCGATTTTTTCCAGAGCCCACGATACATATGAGGGGGAAGAATACTCAGCCAGGATGGTGCCGTCCGCAATCCGCCCGGAGAGTGACAGCGATTTTGGGCCTCTTACTCCCAGGAAAATTGGCGGAATCTGGGTAGGAGGATAGAGAAGACGAGCCTGATCAAGCTGGACGTATTCACCCTTGAATGTGATTGACTCCCCGGAGAGTAAAGCCCGGATATTGAGGGTGATTTCTTCTAAGGCTTTAAGCTGTGATTTTGGAAAGGCGCCAATCTGCCGCATCCAGCCGGCTACCCCATGACCAAGCCCTGGAAAAAAACGGCCAGGGTAGAGCCTGGATAAAGTGGCGATTTCCATGGCGGTAAATACCGGATTGCGCGAGACCCCGGGAATAATACCCAGCCCCACTTTGATCGAATCAGTACAGGCCAGTGCGGCTGCAGCGGAAGCTATTCCGCTGGTATAAAAACAATCTTCCACAACCCACAGTTCATCAAAGCCGGCTGCTTCAGCCTGACGAGCAAAATCAGGCAGGTTTTCAGGGGCATGTTCGCGCCTGAACATAATCCCCAGGTTGTAATCTAGGTTGTCTTTCATCGAAAGTATTCCTATACCTGTGTGTCAAATAATAACAATACACTCGATATTAATCTATTGGCCGAAATCCATCACACTGTCGAGTCCGCGATGAACGCCAACTAACCCTCGCACTTTTCGGATTGCTATGAGGGCGCCATCGACATAGGGTTCCGCACTTGATCCCGACTCGTGCCGCAACACCAGTTTCTGTTCGTGCATACCAAAGATTACATCCAGTGAAATTGCATATCCAGGCAAGCGGACTGAGTGGACCTGGGAGCCATCCAACCTGGCGCCCCGGCTTTCCCTGGGGCCGCGCATTTTTTCCAGCGGGACATCTAACTGCGATTCTCGAACTGCGGATAGACGGTTCGCCAGTTCAAGCGCCGTTCCGCTGGGAGCGTCAATTTTGGCTGAGTGGGCATAATCAATAATTTCCCAATGAGGGATGTACCTGGCTGCGATTTCAGCAAATTTTTGCATGAGCACCACAGTAAGCGCGAAATTCCCGACAGCAAGCACCCCTCGCTGGACCTTTTGGGCTGCTTCATCAATCTCCTGATAGTCGTTATCGCTCAGTCCAGACGTGCCGACCACCACGTGAGTTCCGCCATTTAGGGCTGACAAAACGTGTGATTTGGCGGCATCGGGTTGGGTGTATTCAACAAATACATCTGGCTTGCTTGAGAGCGCCTCGCCCACAGAACCAAAAATGGGCGTGTCAAGACCTTTAATGTCAAGCACTTCTCCGAGAACCTGGCCTGCATGCTTCCGGGAGATTACGGCTGTGAGCTGCAAGTCTGGAGCTTCAAATATGCCGCGTGAAAGCGCTGAACCTGCCCATCCGGTACCACCAGCCAAGCAAATTTTTACACTCATATTGTTATTCCTTTCCACTAAAGGGGATCAGCAGGGCGTGCGCCGGCTGTTGTATATCTCTGGGAATCATAGCCTGTATTCGTAAATCATGCAACGTGCCCTGCAACTCAACTAGCAAGGAGCCCGCAGATTTTAATAAAAAAGTCCATACGATAAAAAAAAGTAGTCTAATAGAAACTCGGTATCTGATACAAGACAAAGGGTTGACATTAACGTAACGTAATAGAGTATGATAACCTCACGAACATGTATACAATTAGACAACTTGCGAATTTAGCAGGCGTGAGCAGGCGCACGCTCCACTACTATGATGAAGTGGAACTGCTCAAACCAGCCAAGGTTGGAGAAAATGGTTACCGTTATTATGACGACGGATCACTTCTGCAGCTGCAGCAGATTCTCTTGTACAAAGAATTAGGTCTGCAGCTGAGCCAGATCAAGAACATCCTTGGCGACCCGGACTTTGATATTCTTTCAGCTTTGCAGATACACCGTCAAAGCCTGCAGGATAAAATCCAACACCTGGGTACCCTGATCCAGACTGTGGACAGCACGCTATTGCATTTGATGGGAGAAATTGAGATGAATGAGGAAAATATCTTCGAAGGTTTCGGTGAGGAAAAACAGAAACAGTATGAAGCAGAAGCCCTAGAGAGATGGGGAGATCATGCCGCGCAATCGATTCAGCTGTGGAACAGCTACAGCGAGGAGCGTAAAGGTGAGATAAAGCAAGAGGGAAGTCAAATTTATCAGGGCATCGCAGCCAATATGGATGAAGGCGCGGACAGCCCGGAAATTCAAGCCTTGCTGGCGCGCTGGCACGAACACACGCGCTGTTTCTACGAACCGACCATCGAAATATTGGAGGGTTTGGGGAACATGTATTACGACAACCCGGATTTTAATGCGAAATTTTCCAGTATCCATCCTGATCTGCCAGCTTTTCTTAAAGAGGCAATATCAATTTATGTTGAAATTTTGAAGACAAAATGAGGGGTAATTGCTATCCGTTATTTCCGAGAATCTCGTATGTACTTTGAACCAAGCCGGTATTAAACTGAAGGGTCTCCAGGTGGCGTAATCTGATATCATGAGGCAGCGTTCCAAACAATGGAATCCCACTGCCAATAAGGATGGGTATTTTTGTAATAATGATTTTTTGGATCAGGCCTGCCCTAATGAATCCTTGAATAGTTTTGCCACCGTCAATGTGCAGGTGTTTAAAGCCGCGTTCAGCAAGATGTTGAACGATATCGCTCGGAGAGGCGGACATAACCGAGACCGTATTAGAGATACTTTCTGGTATATCTATTTGTTGGCTGCTCAAAACGACAACAGGCTTAGCTCCATAAGGCCACGAACCAAAGGACAACACTGTTTCATAGGTATTGCGCCCCATAACGAGCGCATCTACGGAATCCATAAAATCCTGGTACCCGTAATCCTCACCATCTGCACCACCTTCTGTTGGAAGCCAGTCGACGCTTCCATCCTTCCGGGCAATAAAACCATCGATGGAAGTCGCAATATAAGCGGCTGCTTTCATGGTTACCTCAAAATTTCTTATTAAGCTATCCTCGATTATTAAAGCCAAAGAGGGGTTGTTAAGCGTTTTTATTTACTTAAATCTTAACATTCGCAAAAACCGCTCAAGAACAACTTGAACGGTTTCAGATGCCGAAGGTGGGAATCGAACCCACAATCCCGAGGGAACACGAGTTTGAGTCGTGCGCGTCTGCCAGTTCCGCCACTTCGGCTTATTACTCAGAAGTTATCAGACGAGTTTTATGCAACGGATAAGACTCTTCACCGTCGTTCACCCAATGGCGATTTACGTCAGAGTGACAAGACTTAGTATATCGAATGTTGGAGTACAGGTCAAGCAGAGTCGCAATGGCGGGTTATAATTGGCGAGATTATTTAAAGGTAAGAGCATTTAGAAACTCGAACGAAACAAGGAAAACTTTGTATTGAATGAATTATTGCTGAACCAGATTATCCCTGGGGATTGTATAGAAGTGATGCATGAACTGCCGGCTGAGTCGGTGGACCTGGTCTTCGCCGATCCGCCCTATAACCTGCAGTTGCACCAGGAACTGCGGCGCCCGGACCAGACCCGGGTGGAGGCAGTGAATGACGAGTGGGACCAATTCAAGGATTTTGCAGCATATGACTCGTTTACGGAGCGCTGGTTGTCAGCCTGCCGCAGGTTGCTTAAACCTAAGGCCACCCTGTGGGTGATCGGCTCCTACCACAATATCTACCGAATCGGAAAAATCCTGCAGGACCTGGAATACTGGTTGTTGAACGATGTGGTGTGGATCAAAGCCAACCCCATGCCGAACTTCAGGGGGGTGCGCTTTACAAATGCCCACGAGACCCTGGTCTGGGCACAGAAGGAACGAGGCGCATCCTACACCTTCAACCACCATGCCATGAAATCGCTCAATGAAGACTTGCAAATGCGCAGCGATTGGTACCTGCCAATTTGTTCCGGGAGCGAACGGCTGCGCAACGATGGACAGCGGGCACACCCTACCCAGAAACCAGAGGCGCTCATATACCGGGTAATATTGGCCAGCAGCAACCCGGGCGATGTGGTGTTGGACCCATTTTTTGGCACGGGAACCACGGGTGTGGTCGCCAAACGTTTGCACCGCGATTGGATCGGCATCGAGCGCGAAGCCAGCTATGTTGAGCTGGCGGAAGAACGTTTAAAAAATGTGTCGCCACAGAAGTTCGATGAAAGCGTGTTCAACACACCCAGTCGGCGCAAACGACCGCGGGTGCCTTTCAGCGCACTGCTGGAACACGGCTACCTTCATCCAGGGCAAAAGCTGTATTTCGGCAAAAGCAGCCAAAACACCGCCACGATTACCGCGGACGGTAAGATCGACTGCCAGGGTCAGCGAGGTTCTATCCACCAGGTAGCCCGCCAGTTGAAGGATGCGCCCTGTAATGGTTGGGAGCTGTGGTATTACATTGATGTAAATAGCGGAGAACGCCATCCGATTGATAACCTGCGGGAGGCTTACACCGAGGTACATTTACATGAAAAACCTGTTTAAATGGGAGAAGATATGAATGCTGTATTGTATGAAACAGGCCCCTGGAGCCTTGAAGACCTGTATGTGTCCAGCGAAAGCCCCGATATGCAAAGTGCGTTAATTGACCTGGAAAGCAGGGTGAAGGTGTTTGAGGAGATACGGCAATCTCTAAATGACGAGATCGGGAAAGCCGAATTTATGGAAATTATCCAGCAGTTAGAGGGGATCACCAGCCTGGCATACCGCATCCACGGGTTCGCCTCACTGCAATTTTCGGCAGACACCCAGGATGAGGCGGCGCTGGCTTTTATGGCCAAGATTGACCAGGTGATGGCAGAGATGCAGAACCGGGTGCTGTTTTTCAGCCTGTGGTGGAAGGATATGGAAAATGAACAAGCTGAGCGACTGATGGAGGACACCGGCGATTATCAATACTGGTTGGAGGAGATGCGCCACTTTAAACCGCACACGCTCAGCGAACCAGAAGAGAAGATCGTCAATATCAAAGACGTAACCGGTTCCAGGGCACTGAATAAATTATACGATTCGATTACCAACCGGTATGTGTACAAGGTGGTGGTGGAGGGGGAAGAAAAGCAGTTAACGCGCGGGCAGTTGATGGTGCATGTGCGCAGCAGCGATCCAGATTTACGAGCGGCTGCTTACCGGGAACTGTACCGGGTATTTGGAGAAGATGGTCCCATCCTGGGGCAAGTTTACCAGACCCTGGTAAGGGATTGGCATAACGAGCAGGTGAAGCTGCGTAATTATAAAACTCCGATTTCAGCGCGCAATCTGGCGAATGATGTTCCAGACACGGTTGTAGACATGTTGCTTGAAGTATGCCAGAACAATGCGTCTGTTTTCCAACGCTTCTTCCAATTGAAGGCCAAATTATTGGGGATGGAAGTACTGAGACGCTATGATATTTACGCGCCGCTTGCGGAAGCTGATAAGAATTACACTTTTGACAGCGGAGTGGAGATGGTGCTGGATTCATTCCAGGGATTCGATCCCAGGGTGGCTGACCTGGCGAAAAGAGTATTTGGTGAGGGTCACCTTGACAGCCAGGTGCGCAAAGGAAAAAGAGATGGCGCATTCTGCGCCACGGTGACTCCCGATTTGACACCCTGGGTGCTGCTCAATTACCAGGGACGCTCCGAGGATGTAGCCACAATGGCACATGAGCTGGGACATGCGGTGCATGCCATGCTGGCTGAGCATCACAGCGTGTTTACCCAGCATTCTTCACTGCCGCTGGCTGAGACAGCTTCTACTTTTGCTGAGATGCTGCTGGTCGATTCTATGTTAGCCCAGGAGGGTGATCAGAAAGTGCGACGGGATATCCTCTTCAAGCAGGTGGATGACGCGTATGCAACCATCATGCGGCAGGCTTACTTCGCAGCCTTTGAAAAGCAGGCCCATGAGATGATCAAGGCTGACGCAACGGTGGAGGAATTGAGTACGGCATATATGCAGAATCTAAAGGATCAATTTAGTGATGCGGTGGCGTTAAGCGAAGAATTCCGCTGGGAATGGGTTTCCATCCCGCATATTTTCCAGGTGCCGTTTTATGTATATGCATACGCATTCGGCCAGTTGCTAGTGTTGTCGCTGTACCAGCAGTTTAAAAACGAGGGAGAAGCTTTTAAACCGCGTTATATCGAAATACTCTCCGCGGGCGGGTCCAAGTCACCAGTGGAGATATTGACAGGCGTCGGGATTGACATAAACACTCCGGCTTTCTGGCAGGGCGGATTCGACGTGATCAACGGTATGGTGGAGGAATTGGAGGTACTTTCGGAATAGCAGCTGGTAAGAACCATCCAGCTCTGTACAATATCTCAGAGCTGTCGCTTTTAAGACTAGCGATGCAAATTGTGCGGCTATTTTTATCTGAGGGACGAAATATACAATTTTTTACTTAGAAGCGGAAGGAAAGTAGTATGAATAATGGACCAGATAAAAGAATACCCGTGGGGGTGCTGGGCGCGACGGGCGCAGTGGGACAGCGCTTCGTGCAGCTGCTGGAAGGGCACCCCTGGTTTGAGGTGGCGGTGCTGACCGGTTCTGATCGGACCGTAGGGAAAAGCTATGCCGAAGCAAAAAACTGGATGTTACCGGATCCGATGCCAGAGCGGCTCCGGGAGAAGATCATACAGCCTTCGGAACCGGAGGCGCTGGACGTGCCGCTGGTTTTCTCGGCACTGCATTCGGGTGTGGCCGGGGAGATCGAACCGCGGTTTGCCAGGGCTGGCTGCGCGGTTTGTTCGAACGCATCCTCTTTCAGGACCGCGCCGGATGTGCCGCTGCTAATGCCGGAGGTGAATGCTGGTCACATCGACCTGATCCCAACCCAGCGGCAGGCGCGAGGCTGGAGCGGTTTTATTGTCACTAATCCGAACTGCACCAGCGCGGGTTTGACGGTGGTTATTAAAGCGCTGGAGGATGCGTTTGGGGTTAAGAGCGTGTTTGCAGTATCGATGCAAGCCTTATCCGGAGCGGGCTATCCTGGCGTGCCATCTCTGGATGTGGCGGATAACGTGGTGCCTTATGTGGGTGGGGAAGAGGAAAAGGTGGAATGGGAACCGCGTAAAATGACGGGAACTCTACGCGGTGACCGGATCCAACTGGCGAATTTCGGCATGACAGTACACACCAACCGGGTAGCGGTGAGTGACGGACATATGGTGTGCGCAAGTCTGGAACTGGAGCGAAAGGCTGCAGTAGACGAGGTCATTGATACGCTGGTTCGTTTTAACGGGGTTGGGGGCAGCCGGGGATTGCCTTCCAGCCCGGATCCAGTAATTCAATACCGGCCGGAACCCGACCGGCCGCAGCCGAGATTGGACCGCATGACTGGCAAAGGCATGACTACAGTGGTCGGGCGGGTGCGCCCGGATCCGCTGTTCGATTTCAAGATGGTGGTTCTATCGCACAACACCATCCGCGGGGCGGCGGGCGGTTCGATTTATAACGCTGAGATGCTGTATAAACAAGGGTTTATTGGTTGATAGGTAACAGACCAGGTGAAAAGGGCGTCCAATATCACAAAGACGCTCTTTTGCGTTAACTCTTGTGAGGTTTTTACTCTTCGTCCTCTTCCTCTTCAGGCAGGTCAGGTTCAGGTTCGTCTGGTTTGCGCTCTAGCATCTGCATATTGTGGGCGACAATTTTGGTGCTGTATCGTGTTTCCCCGTCAACTTCGTAGCGGTCCGTTTTGAGACGGCCCTCGATATACACCAGCCGGCCCTTGGTCAGGTAATCCTGGCAGATTTCTGCCAGTCGTCCCCAGGCAACAATGTTAAACCAATCGGTGTCCTCCTGCACCTGGCCGCCAGAATCCCGCCAGCGGCGCCCCACTGCAAGGCTGAAATTAGTGACTTTGGTACCTTTGGGGGTAAACCTGGTCTCAGGATTGCGGCCCAGCCGCCCGATCAGTTGAACTTTGTTCAGTGAAGCCATAACATCCCTCCTCAGTTCTGTTGGTGGTTGAATCATATCGGTATATACAGTTTAGCGCGAGATTTGCGATTGTCAAGTATTTTTGAATGCGTTATCAAGATGAACAAGTTGCGCTTTGGGACATTCGCTGGTATCCTTTCTTTAATGAGATTCAAGCGAATAATATAATTATAAATAATGATTTAGGGGAAGTATAATAACAATAAAAATTGAAGAAATACTAAAAAAACAAGAAATAATGTATAACGGTGAGGCATGTATATAGGAATTGAAGGCGCAATCGGTGTGGGAAAGACCACCCTGGCCAGGCTGTTGCAGGAATCGTTTCAGGCCCGGCTGCTGCTGGAAGTATTTGA
>Ga0180438_10005693_pt1 | contig 17204 bp, 27 predicted proteins | sample SS_ome_12_FD_132455 | JGI IMG/M metagenome (GOLD analysis project Ga0180438, IMG submission 132455) | Hypersaline lake sediment archaeal communities from the Salton Sea, California, USA - SS_3_D_2 metaG | ecosystem: Environmental > Aquatic > Non-marine Saline and Alkaline > Hypersaline >...
TTAAGGATCTTCAACAGACCTCTAGTGACTGCCACAGCACTGTGTTTTTCATTTCTTCCGCATGCAAAAGCGTTTGGACTGTCATTAGGAATTAAATAGACAGGAGGTTTGATGCAATTGCTTTCCTTGCAAACCTCTTCAACAATCTTGTGAAGCTCTGGCTGTTCTTTCTTGCTGACTTTCTGGGCCCGATACATCTTCAGTGCGATCTTGTCGCTCGCCCAGTAAGAAACAATATTCATGGTCAATGCAATAGCCAAACCTACTCCTAAGCCAGTAGTGCCCCCAAGATAACCGCCTATTGCGAGCAGGACACCGCTCAAGGCACCCAATAATAATCCTGTTTTAATCTTATTCCAAAACATACATCATCCAAGTTTCACACCATTTAAATAGTTTTCTGCAATATTTATATATACGAAAGTTCAATTTCTAAATTACATGGGGGGAGAAATAGCAGACATAGATTTGAACAAAGTATTGGAGTTTTATAGTAGAGATGATGTTCAAGATGCCATACTTGAAGTTTCAGAAAACAGAGAGGTTGCAGTCCGTTATCCCAACCTGAGCTATGGGAAAAGGCCTGACATTTTGCAATATAAATCAGATATATTAGAGCTTGCCAAGCAGGGCGCATTGACCTTTGACATAAGCGAGGAAAGGTGGAGCAATCCTTTGCATCTGTCGAGCGGAATGCGAAGAAGCGAGCAGGACAATCTGAGAATTGGCTGGGACTTGATACTCGACATTGATTCTGATCTTTTGGAAGTCAGCAAGCTTGCTGCAGATCTTATCATAAAAGCATTAGATTACTATGATGTGCCTGTCACTATTAAGTTCAGCGGCAGGGCAGGATTCCATATAGCAGTTCCTTACGAAAGCTTCCCAGAAGTTATAGAAGGAAGAGAAACAAGGCTTTTGTTCCCAGAAGCTGCAAGGTCAGTGGCTGCTTATCTTGCAGAGATGATAAGAGACCAGCTGAGTGCAGCAATACTTGAAAAATTCAGTATAGAACAACTGAAAAAATTGACAGATAAAACTTTCGATGAACTTGTTGCAGAAAACAAAAAAGGAAAAAGTTTCAATCCATACAACATCGTTGACATTGACACGATATTAATCAGCAGCAGGCATCTTTTCAGGAGCGTTTATAGCATCAACCAAAAGACAGGTCTTGTTTCTATCCCAGTGGAAAAGAGCAAGATACTAGAATTTGACACAGAAAGTGCAAAGATAGAGAATGTAGAAGTAGGAAAGATTCCTTTTTTGGACAGAAGTAATGTAAAATCTAACCAGGCGCGACAAATTTTCATCCAAGCGTTTGATTGGGCAAAACAGGCAGAAAGAAAAGAAGAAGAAAAACAAGAAATGTCAAAGAAAGAAGAAGTGGAAATTCCTACAGAAGCTATACGTGAAGAGTTCTTTCCTCCCTGTGTAAAACACATCTTGGGAGGCTTAGAAGATGGCAGGAAACGAGCAGTATTCATGCTGATAAATTTTTTGGTTTGCTGTGGCTGGAGCTATGATCAGATAGAGAAACGATTGCTGGAATGGAACGAATGCAACAAAGAACCTTTGAGCCATACTGTTCTTTTATCGCAGATAAGATACGCAAAGCAGAAGAACAGGAAAGTTCTTCCTCCTAATTGCGATAATAAGACTTATTTCTTAGACATAAGAGCGTGTCATGCAGATGGTTTATGCAAGAAGATAAAGAATCCTGTAAATTATGTCAAGATCAGGTTGAAACAGCAGATAGAAAAAGAAAGAGAGCAGGATAAGAAAAGAACATTGACAGAAGAACAGAAACAAAGAATAAGAGAGACAAAAGAAAAACAGAAAGCCTTCAGGGAGAAGATGAGAAAGAAGAGGGAAGCAGAAAAAGCAGAGTCAGAGTAGAAACTCTTTTATAGCTAATAATCTTACATGTTCTTAATCAATACAAAATAAAAGAGGCCTGATAATGCGCAATGCTGAAGTTGCCAAGATTCTGTACGAGATCGCTGATTTACTAGACCTGCAAGACATTCAATTCAAGCCTCGGGCTTACAGGAAAGCCGCGCAGTCGATAGAGGCTATGTCAAAGGACATCAAGACTGTCTGGAAGAAAGGCGAATTAGAAGACATACCAGGAGTGGGAAAGAGCATATCAGAAAAGATTGATGAATATCTCCGCACAGGCAAATCAAAATATCTAAATTCTTTGAAGAAAAAACTGCCTATAGATATCGAAGAAATCACAGCAGTTGAAGGTTTGGGTGTGAAGAAAGCAAAGATATTGTACGATAAACTTAAGATAAAAACATTAAAGGATCTGGAAAAAGCAGCAAAACAACACAAGATAAGAAAACTTGCAGGTTTTGGTTTGAAAGCAGAGAAAAATATTCTTGAAGGCCTGGGTTTTGTAGCTTCCAGAAAGAAAAGGATGCCTTTAGGTTATGTTCTACCAATTGTAGAAGAGATCATGGCTGAGATGAAGAAGTTGAAAGAGATTAGCAAGATAGAGACTGCAGGCAGTGTTAGAAGGATGAAAGAGACAATAGGGGATATAGATATTTTAGTCATAAGCAAGAAGCCGGCAAAGGTCATGGACAAGTTCACTCATCTGAAGGATGTGAAAAGAATAGTTAGCAAAGGTCCGACAAGGAGCAGTGTCAAGATGAAGAGCGGGATCCAGGTTGATCTTAGGGTCATTCCTGCTGAAAGCTACGGCAGTGCGACGCAATACTTTACAGGCAACAAGGCCCATAATATTGAACTGAGGAAGATTGCAATAAAAAAGAAGATGAAGCTTTCTGAATACGGATTGTTCAAGGGCAAAAAACTCATTGCAGGAAGGAATGAAAAAGAGATATACAAAAAACTGGGAATGAGCTGGATGCCTCCTGAATTAAGGACGAATTCAGGCGAGATAGAGGCAGCATTAAAGCATAAACTGCCAAAGATTGTTGATTATAAAGACATCAAGGGAGACCTTCACAGTCACACAAAAGTAAGCGATGGGACTTGTACAATAAAAGAGATGGGAGCCGCTGCAAAGAAACTTGGCCACAAGTATCTTGCGATCGCAGACCATACAGGCAAGCTGAAGATTGCAGGCGGACTTAGTAATAAAAATTTATTGAAACATGCAAAGAACATCAAAAAAGAGAACAAGAAACTTTCAGGCATACGATTATTGACTGGATGCGAAGTAAATATCAAGGATGACGGCAATCCAGATATAAAGAACAGTGTGCTCAAAGAACTTGATGTGGTAGTGGCAGCGATCCACAGCGGCTTCAGGGGCGGAAAACAAAAGATGACAAAAAGAATAATCACTGCCATGGAGAATGAGCATGTTGACATAATAGGGCACCCTACTGGCATCTTGCTTGGGAAAAGGAGGGCTTATGACCTGGACTTTGGGAAAATCCTGGACAAGGCAAAAGAAACAAAGACTGCTTTAGAGATAAACTGCTTCCCGGTAAGGATGGATCTTGACACTTCTCATATAAGAGATGCAATAGAGAACAAGGTTATGCTTTCGATCGGAACAGACAGTCACCATACAGATCATCTCAAATTCATTGAACTTGGCTGTGCCCTTGCCAGAAGGGGCTGGTGCGGAAAAAACAACTTATTAAATACATATGATCTGAACAAGCTCCTTAAGTGGCTCAAATAGGAATTTCTTTAGAAAACTTTATAAATCCCTTCTATATCCTGAGTGAAATACATAAGACCGTTCAAATCAAAATTTAAGGGTTTTTACGGGAAGTTGAGGGGACATAAACCATAATTGTATCCGCTCTGGAGCAAAGGGCTTTGGAAATTGATACGATCTTCATAAAATCCAATATTTATAGAGATCTTCTTTTCTAGAGCATTATTTGCAGATTTCAAGCCGGATAAACTTATTTTTAATCAAAAAGAAGGTGAAAAAAATATCCCTAATCAATCATAATAAAACAAAATGCCTACAAAAAGATATCCTAGAAGAGGGTCACTTCAATTCTGGCCCCGAAAGAGAGCACAGAGACAAGCAGCCCGAATCAGAAATTGGGCTAGTTCTAACGATAATAAACTTCTAGGTTTTGCCGGGTATAAGGCTGGCATGGTCGATGTTCATTTCATCGATACCCGAAAAACCTCACCAACTGCCAAAGAAACTCTTTCTGTGCCTTGTACCATCATTGAATGTCCTCCGATGCGCATCTTTTCTGTTCGTTTTTACAAAAAAACTCCTTATGGAAAACGTCTTTCTTCTGAAATTCTCAACCCAAAGCTTGACAAAACCCTTGCCAAGACAATAAAACTGCCAAAGAAGCAGAAGCAATTGCCAGAGAACGCAGAAGGATATTCAGACGTAAGAGTTAATGTTTACACACAGCCGAAACTTGCAGGTTTTGGAAAAAAGAAACCTGAAATATTTGAGATAGCACTTGGAGGTGCGTCTGCTGAAGACAAGTTGAAACTTGCAAAAGAATTGTTGGATAAAGAAATCACAGTGAACGATGTTTTCAAGCAGGGGCAATTAGTGGACAGCCACAGTGTCACAACAGGAAAAGGTTTCCAAGGACCTGTCAAGAGATTCGGTGTCAAAGTAAGATCCCACAAGAGCGAGAAAGCAAAGAGAGCAGCAGTCATCGCGCCAGAAGGTTACGGAAAGGTAGCTTATACAGCACCTATGCCTGGTAAGATGGGTTATCATCTAAGGACAGAATACAACAAATGGATTGTCAAATTAGGAACAGAGAAAGATCTGAAACCGATACACAAGTATGGCAATGTTAAGAATCACTATCTATTATTGAAGGGCAGTATAGGCGGCCCGAAGAAAAGGTTAGTCACATTGACTGAACCTATAAGGCCGAACAAAAAACTTGCACTACCTGCACCTACTCTGAAATAAAATGAAAGCAGCAGTATTTGACATCAGTGGACAGAAGAAAGCTGAAATTGATTTGCCTAGGCAGTTTAATGAAAAGATCAGGGAAGATCTAATCCAAAGAGCAGTTCTTTCATTGCAGAGCAAGAGGAGAACTCCTTACGGTGCAGATCCTGAAGCAGGGAAACGTCCATCAGTTCTGATATCAAAAAGAAGAAGAAAGTACAGAGGAAGTTATGGCCATGGCATATCAAGGACGCCGAGAAAGATCTTGAGCAGGAACGGTACAAGATTCTTCTGGGTAGGCGCGTTTGCACCTAACACAGTGGGCGGCAGAAGAGCGCATCCGCCAAAAGCAGAGAAGATTCAGAAAGAAAAGATCAATGAGAAGGAAAGGAAGAAAGCAATAAGGAGCGCGATATCTGCGACAACAGATAAAGATTTAATCAAGGCCAGGGGGCACATAGTTCCAGAGAATGTTCCTATTATTGTAGAAGATAAGTTTGAAGCATTGGAAAAGGTCAAAGATGTCAAGAAAGTATTTGATGGTCTGAAACTTAACAAAGAATTAGACAGATGCAATGTCAGAAAAGTAAGGGCTGGCAAGGGAAAATTAAGAAACAGGAAATATAAGACAAAAACAGGCCCGTTGATAGTTGTAAGCAAAAAATGCAAACTTCAGACATCAGGAAAGAACATTCCTGGCGTAAACATCGTTAATGTTATGAGTTTGAATGCAGAGCATCTGGCACCGGGCGCGCAGTCCGGAAGATTAACCATCTGGAGCCAGGGCGCAATCGAGAAACTTAAGCAGGATAATTTGTTCGTAAAATAATAAGATAAAATGGCAAGAAACTTAGTGAAAAGGATCGTGGAAAAGAAGAAAAAGGCAGCGAAAGCAGCTGCAAAGAAAGCCAAGAAAAAGACAGCAAAAACAGCCAAAAAAGTAACTAAGAAAGAAAAAGAATTGGATGCTTATAGGACAGTCAGATATCCGTTATCCACAGAAAAAGGAGTGCGGTTGATGGAAGGTGAAAACAAGCTCATATTCATTGTTGATAAAAAGACAAACAAACACGAAGTCAAGATCGCGATTGAGGCATTGTTCAAGGCAAAGGTATTGAAGATCAATATGTTGAACTCAACAAAAGGTTTGAAAAAAGCATATGTTAAATTTGCACCGGACACGCCTGCAATAGACATTGCGACGAATCTGGGACTAATATAAGGTAAAAAATGGGAAAACGAATCATTGCACAGCAGAGAGGAAGAAGCCCTAAGTTCAAGGCGAAAAGCTTCAGATACAAGGGCGCAGCCAGGCATAACTCTCTTACTGCTGAAACATTGAAAGGCACAATCATGGACATTGTCCATTGTCCGGGGCATTCAGCTCCTCTGGCAAAAGTAGATTTTGAAGGTAAAGGACCGTCATACATCCTTGCGCCAGAAGGGATAAAGGTTGGAGACGTCATTCAGAGCGGCATTGATGTTACACAGAATCCCGGAGCAATAACAAAGTTAGACCTTCTTCCAGAAGGTACATTGATTCATAATATTGAAACACAGCCAGGCGACGGGGGCAAACTTGTAAGAGCAAGCGGAGCAGTCGCAAGGCTGGTCACAAAGACTCCTGAAGGTATTGTTGTTGAACTTCCATCAAAGAAAAAGAAGATCTTCAATCCTCAGTGCAGGGCGAGCATCGGGGTAGTTGCTGGCGGCGGAAGGAAAGAAAAACCCTTCATGAAAGCAGGCAACAGGTTCAAGGCAATGAAAGCAAGGAGCAAATTATATCCAAAAGTTTGCGGTCAGTCTATGAACGCAGTGGACCATCCTCACGGAGGTACTAGAAGTTCGAAGAAGAATTATCCGTATACTGTTTCAAGACACACGCCTCCTGGAGCTAAAGTAGGAAAGATCGCTTCAAGAAGGACGGGTAAGAAAAAATAAGGAAAGAAAATGGCTAAAGAATTCACATTTCGCGGAAAAAATTTGGAAGAGCTAAAGCAGTTGAGCTTGAACGAGTTTGCAGAACTATTGCCTTCCAACTTAAGAAGAAGCATAAAGAGAGGCTTGACCCATCAACAGGTCAATCTCTTGAAGAAGATAAAGAATGGACAAGGAAAATTGAAAACCCATGCAAGAGACATGGTGATCCTTCCGCAGATGGTAGGACTGAAGATTCAGGTTCATACTGGCAAAGTATTCCAGGAGATTTACATATTGCCTGAAATGATAGGCCATAGACTGGGAGAAATGGCAGACACAAGAAAGAGGGTTTCTCATAGCGCTCCAGGTATTGGCGCGACAAGAGGAACATCTTCGATCAGCGTGAAATAAGGAAAGTAAAATGGTACACAAATACAGCTGTTTTGTTGAAGAGAACATGGCAAAGGCCGTGGGCACAGATCTAGACATAAGTACAAAACAGGCTGTTGAGATTTGTAATTTTTTGAAAGGCAAACCCTTGGAAAAAGCAAAGCAGATCCTGCAGCAGGTCATGGAAAAGAAGCAGGCTGTACCTTACAAGAGATTCAGGCTAAGCATTCCTCACAGGGTAAAACTTGGGCCAGGAAGATATCCAATAAAAGCTAGCCACAGGATTTTGAAAGTTTTGGAAAGTGTGACTGCGAATGCCCAGAACATGGGTCTTGCAACAGGAAAGCTTGAGATTTATCACATGAACGCTCACATGGCCAGCAGGCCGATGAAGGGCGGAAGGCAAAGAGGAAGATCAATGAAACGTACTCATGTGGAAGTTGTCGTCAGGGAAGCATTGACACAGAAGAAAGAGAAAAAGGAGAAAAAAGAAAAAAAGGAACAGAAAAAGAAACCAGCAACGCCTGTGACATCTGAAACAAAACCGGCTGAAGCACAACCAAAGCCACAACCAAAGCCGGAACCTAAGCTAGAATCAAAATCAGAAGTAAAACCAGAACCTAAACCTGCAGCAGAAAAGCCTGCAGAACAGAACGAGGACAAGGATAAAAAATGATCGAACGTCAGTTTATCGCGGAAAAGTTGAAAGAATTTGAGATAGAGAAATTCATCTCCAAAAGAATACCAGGCGCAGGATTTAGCCATACAAAAGTTGTCAGGACTCCTTTGGGAGACAAAATCATAATATATGCTGCCAGGCCAGGTTTGGTTGTAGGAAGAAAAGGCGAGAACATAAGAAATATTACTGACGGTCTTAAGAAAAATTTCAAGCTAGAAAATCCTCAGGTCGAGATTGCAGAAATAGAAGAGCCAATGCTTAATGCGAGAGTTGTCGCAGAAAAGATAAAGGATTCATTGGAAAGATTCGGTCTGATGAGATTCAAAAGAATAGGCTACAGCATGCTGGAAGGCGTGATGAGGTCCGGCGCTCTCGGTGTAGAGATCTTGATCAGCGGAAGGATCCCTAGTGCAAGAGCAAGAACTTGGAGATTCTACCAAGGCTATCTGAAAAAGAGCGGAACCACAAGTTATTTGGATGTTGATAAGGCAATAACAAGAGCGGAATTAAAGACAGGTACAGTAGGCATAAAGGTAAGCATAATGCCTCCTGACATTAAACTTCCTGATGATATAAAATTGATAGGCGTAGAAGAGACAGAGATGAAAAAGAGGGTCGAGGCTACAAAAGCTGCAGTTAAGCTTCCTAAATTAAGCGAGGAAGGTGAAGAGAAATTAGGCACAGAGGAAGCAGAAGAAATCATTGTGGAGCAGGCAGAAGAGCCTGCAATGGAAGAAATTGCAGAAGCTTCTGAGACAGAAGAAGAAGCAGAAAAAAAGCCAAAGAAGAAGACAGCAACAAAAAAGAAAAAAGAAGAACAAGAAGATAAAAAATGAAATACAAAGAAATAGCTCAACTTACAGAAGAAGACAAGAGATCGAAAGAGCAAGAGCTGAAAAAAGAGCTGATGAAATTGTACGCTCAAATTGCTACAGGAGCATCGCCTGAAAATTCAGGCAGGATCGCTCAAATAAGAAAAATATTAGCAAGAATACAAACATCAAAACAAAAATGAGCAATATATGTAGTAAATGCGGTTTACCCAAAGAACTTTGCGTTTGTCAGACAATCGCAAAGGAAAGCCAAAAGGTTGTCATAAAGACCGAGAAGCGTAAGTTCGGCAAGGTATATACCTTGATAACAGGAATCGATACGACTGAAATCAATATCGATAACCTGACAAAGACATTGAAGTCCAAACTTGCATGCGGCGGAACTGTGAAAGGCAATACAATCGAATTGCAAGGCAACCATACAAAGAATGTAAAAAAAATTTTGGTTGAGCAAGGGTTTGCCCCAGAAACTATCGAAACCAAATAACTATGAAAAAAGCATTGGATTTGGTGAAGGGTGAGCTAATCGGCCTCACCATGAAAATAGTGAAAGCCAAAAACAAATCCCTTGAAGGGATTTCCGGCAAGATCATAGATGAGACGCAAAATACGTTCGTGATTTATCACGACAAAAAGAAGCGGTCGGTGCTGAAGCATCAGATCGAAATTGTGCAATTTCCCGAGAAAGGACTGAAGGTCGAAGGAAAATTGCTGCAAGGAAAACCTGAAGATAGGATGAAACAAAAGGTGAAAACAAAATGAAAAAGAACATCGGAGTTGAAGTCCCGCAACCGAAAACCGAATGTAAGGACGACAAACACTGTCCGTTCCATGGCGGTTTAAAGCTTAGGGGCAAGATCTTCAAAGCAACAGTTGTGGCTAGCAAGATGACAAAGACCGCGACTGTGCAACGAGCTAGAAGACACTATCTTCCAAAGTATCAGAGATACGAGAAAAGAAAATCAAAGTTCAGAGTTCACAATCCTTCATGTATCAATGCCAAAGAGGGCGATGAAGTACAGATAATGGAGGCAAGGCCTATTAGCAAGACGAAAAGATTCGTTATCATAAACATACTGAAAGAAAATGAAAGCAGTAAAAAGTAGAGTTACAAAAGGACTGATGGTAGGAAGCTTGGTTCCAACTTGCGATAATAGCGGAGCAAAGATAGTGAAAATCGTAAGCGTGAAGACAGCAAAGACAGTCAAGAGAAGGGTGCCTAGCTGCGGTGTGGCCAGCTTGGTCATGGTCAGCGTAAAAAAAGGCACAAAAGAAGTGAGAAAAAAGGTCATGCCTGCAGTCATAGTGAGGCAAAAAAAAGAGTACAGGAGACCTAGCGGGATGAGAATCAAATTCGAGGATAATGCGGTCGTAGTATTAAAAGATGAAAAAGGCAATCCAAAAGGTACGCTTTTCAAGGGGCCTATCGCGAAAGAGGCAGCAGAGAGATGGCCTGCGATTGCAAAATTATCAAAGATAATAGTGTAAGAAAATGAAAAAAAGTTTTTCAACAAAATGGAAGAGCAGCACACAAGTGCGAAAACAAAGAAAGTATAGGCATAAGGCTCCTCTCCATATTAAGAACAAGTTCATGGGCTCGCATTTATCAAAAGAATTGAGAGAAAAACACAAGAGAAAAACTCTGCCTGTCAGGGCTGGTGATCGAGTCAAGATCATGAGGGGAAAGTTCAAAGGAAATGATGCAAAAGTTGAGCGTATTGTTTTGACAAGGAACCAGGTCTTCCTAGAGAAGATCAGAGTGAATAAAAAAGACGGAAGCGAAGTTGCGATTCCGCTTACACCTTCAAATTTGATGATAATATCATTGAACATGGAAGATAAATTAAGATTAAAAGAGAAAAAAGTTCAAAAAAAGAAAGAAAAGAAACCGAAGAAAGAGAAAGAGGCAAAACAGGAAAAGAAAGCAGAGGTAAAGGCGAAATAAAATGGTAAAAAGACATTTGGCAAGATTGGCATCACCGAGAACCTGGCCAGTTGCTAGGAAGAGAATCAGGTTCATCACAAGACCTATGCCGGGCGCCCACAAACTTGGACTAGGCATGCCTATTACGATCATTTTGCGAGACATACTTAATATGGGTGATGATTCAAGAGAAGTGAAGAAGATTCTTAATTTGAAGAATATACTTGTGGATGGACGAAGGGTCAAGGATCCAAAGTTTATCGTCGGCTTGTTTGATGTCATTCAGATGCCTGAACTAAAACAGTATTATAGGATGTCTATGAATGAGAGAGGAAAATTATGCTTGCATGAAATTAATGCAGATGAAGCAAAAATCAAGATCTGCAGGATAATCAAGAAACAGCCAATAAAGGGCGGAAGAATGAATCTGACTTTCCACGACGGTAAGAACCAGATAGTTAAGGATGCCAATTATAATGTGGGAGACAGTGTCGTTTTTGAGTTCGGGAAAGGCATATCAAAGAAGCTGGAGATGAAGAAAGGTGCAATAATCAAGCTTGCAGGAGGGAAACATACAGGAATATCCGGCGAGATAGTTGATGTTGTGCGGAAAAAACTTATACAGGATGAACTGATCATCAAGACAAAGAAAGAACAGTTCAGCACATTGATGAAGTACGCTTATGTGATCGGTGAAAATAAACCGATGATCAAAGTTTAAAATGAATAAGATGAGAGAAATAAGGATAGAGAAAGTGACTCTGAATTTCGGAGCAGGGAAAGAACAGACTAGACTAGATAAGGGTATGAAATTGCTTAAGATGATATCCGGCAAGAATCCTGTCAAAACAACCGCGACAAAGAGAATCCCTGGCTGGGGTTTAAGAGAAGGGTTACCGATAGGTTGCAAGATTACTCTAAGAGGTCCTGAAGCTATGGAAGTGCTTAAGAGAACCTTGAAGGCAAAGGACAATAAATTAAAAAGGAAGGTTTTCGATGCGCAAGGAAATTTTTCGTTCGGCATCCACGAATACATAGATATGACAGATGTAAAGTACGATGCAGACATTGGCATATTAGGTTTTGAGATCGCAGTGACCTTGGAAAGGCCTGGTTTCAGGATAAAGAAAAGAAAGACAAAGACAAAAAAATTATCACATAAACATCTCATCACACAAGATGATGCGGTGGAATTCATGAAGAAGAATTTCAATGTTGAGATTATTGAGGCATAATAAAATGACAACTGCAAATTGGACAAAGGTAACAAATCAACTGGCCAACAATCCGTCTAAATTGAAGAAGTTTATGAAGCATAGCACGCCGAAGAAAAGAAGCTGCGGCAAAGTCAATTCAAAATGCAGACTATGCGGCAGTACAAGAGGTATGATAACCAAATATAAACTGAACGTGTGCAGAAGATGTTTCAGACAATTCGCACTGAAGATAGGTTTTAGGCAGTATAAATAGGAGAAAAAAAATGGTATTAAACGATCCGTTAGCAAACATGATGTCATTGCTTGGGCAGCATGAGAAGATTGGAAGAAAAGAAGTCATGATTAAACCTACTAGTAATATGATAAGATCGGTCCTTGCTATACTTCACAAAGAAGGCTATGTCGGCGAGTTTGAAGAGATCGAAGACGGCAAAGGCGGCCAGATAAAGGTGCATCTTATAGGAAAGATAAATAATTGCGGCGTGATCAAGCCAAGATTTTCAATCAAAGCCGACCAGTTCGAAATTACTGAAAAAAGATACCTTCCTGCAAAAGGTTTTGGAGTAATAATAGTATCCACCAGCAAAGGATTGATGTTGCATGAAGAGGCTATACAAAAGAAGATAGGAGGAACGCTTATCGCATACTGTTATTAGTTAAAATTAAAATGGCCAAGAAAAAACTTGAAGAAACATTGGAAGTCCCTGAAGGAATCAGTGCAAGCGTAGAAGGATATAAGATTACTGTCAGCAAGGGAGATAAATCCGTTTCCAAGATATTGGCCACTAAACAGCTTAAGTTCGAGAGTAAGGACGGCAAGATAGTCTTCACTGCAGACAGAAGCACAAAAAGAGAAAGAAAGATCCTTGGCACGTACAAGGCTTTGATAAAATGCATGTTCAAAGGGGTCACTGAAGGGCATAAATACATTATGAAGATTTGCTCTGGTCATTTCCCTATGACTGTCACTGTCAGCGGAAAGGAATTTACTGTAAAGAACTTTTTAGGAGAGTCTGTTTCAAGGAAATTGACATTTCCAGAAGGAGTCACAGTCAAGGTTGCAGGTGACGAAATCACGATAGAAAGCACAGACAAGCAGATTGCAGGTCAGACCGCAGCAAGGATAGAAAGTTTGACTCGCATAAAAGGAAGAGATTTGCGAAGGTTCCAAGACGGGATCTATATAGTGAATAAAGACGGAAAAGAGATAGCATAAAATGGCAAGCAATAATTTATTGGAAACGAGAAACAGGATGAAGAAAAAGAAACCTAATTTTGCTACTCAGGACGCTCACAAGCACAAACGTGTCAAATCCAATTGGAGGAGGCCTCGCGGTCTTCAGTCAAAGATGAGGCTTGCGAAAAGAGGGCACAGGAAGAAAGTCAATATTGGATACGGTTCTCCGTCTCTTGTCAAAGGATTCCTGAAGAACGGCATGTTGCCTGTCAACATTTCAAATTCAGCAGGTCTAAAGGATCTGGACAAAGAAAAACATTCAGTCATCATAGGAAGAAAGGTAGGCATCAAAAAGAAAATAACAATCGCAAAAGAATGCAAGAAATTAGGTTTGAACATATGCAACATTCCTGATATAGATGCTTATCTCAAGTCGATAGAGACTATGATGAAAGAAAAGAAAGAAGCGAGATTGGAAAAACTGAAGCAAAAAGAGCAGAAAAAGAAGAAAGAGACTTCAAAGAAGAAGGAAAAACCTGCAGCAAAAGCAGAGCCTGCAGCTTCAGAAGAAAAGATGCCAGACGACAAAGAGCAGGCAGAGAAGAAAGAACAAGATAAAATTTTGGTAACAAAGGGTTAAAATGAGATTAACAGTACAAAAAAGACTAGCAGCACAAATATTGAAGTGCAGTCCAGATAGGGTATGGATTGATCCTGAGAATATAGAGACTGCAAAAGAAGCGATAACTAAACAGGACATCAAGACCCTGATAAGCAATGGCATAATCAAGAAGAAACAAAAAGCAGGTTCAAGCAAAGTAAGGGCAAGAAGTCGTCTTGTGCAGAAGAGAAAAGGAAGACAGAAAGGGCACGGAAGCAGGAAAGGAAGAAGCACTGCAAGGAAGCCGACAAAAAGAGCCTGGATGACTGCAGTGAGAGTTCAAAGAAGATTTTTGAAGGAATTAAAGGAAAAGAAAATGTTGAAAACTCCTGATTATAGAAACTTGATGCTGAAAGTCAAAGGAGGATTCTTCAGAAGCAGGAATCACCTTAAGCTTTACATTAATGAGAGCAAACTAATCGTGAAAAAATGAGAAAGACCAAACGAATGATAAGATTCAGAAGGAGAAGAGAAGGCAAAACCAATTATAAGAATAGGCTTGCGCTTCTTAAGAGCGGCCTTCCTAGGTTGGTTGTCAGGCACAGCTTAAAGAATGTTATTGTTCAGTTAGTGGAGTACCATGAAGACGGCGACAAGATATTGTTCACTTGCAACTCAAAGCAACTGGCAAAATTGGGCTGGAAAGGTAGCAAAGACAATGTCCCTGCTGCATATCTTACCGGTCTTCTGTGCAAGAACAAGATCAAGCCAGGAACAAAAGCGATACTGGATGTCGGCAATCAGACACTCACCAAAGGAAATGTCATTTATGCTGCATTGAAGGGTGCAAAAGACGCAGGATTAGACATATCTTTTTCAGAAGACATCGTACCTTCAGAAGAAAGGATTGCAGGCAAGCACATAGAAGATTATGCAAAAATAATAAAAGAAACTGAATACTATAAGAAACATTTTTCACGTTACTTAAAGCAAAATGTTGATCCTTCCAACATAAGCAAATTATTCGAAGAAATAAAGAACAAAATATTGGCAAAATAAAATGGCAATGAATAAAAATAGGGCAAAATCAAGAAAACAAGCACCGAAAAAAAAGACAGTGCAGGACATCAAAGAAGAATGGAAGCCAAAGACTAAGCTGGGAAAGCAGGTCAAGGCGGGCGAGATCACAGACATAAAAAATGTCATAGAGAAAGGCCAGCCTATAGTCGAGAGCGAAATCGCAGACGTACTGCTCCCTAATTTACAATCCGATTTGTTATTGATAGGGCAGAGCAAGGGAAAATTCGGCGGCGGAAGGAGAAGGGCTTTCAGGCAGACTCAAAAGAAGACAAAAGAAGGCAATGTACTTAGTTTCGCATCATTGGCAGTTGTGGGGAACAATGACGGTTACATAGGTCTGGGCTTCGGCAAGAGCAAAGAAACAATTCCTGCTCGGGAGAAAGCTTTCAGACAAGCAAAATTGAACTTAATCTCTGTAGCAAGGGGTTGTGGAAGCTGGCAATGTGCATGCAGAACACCGCACAGCATTCCGTTTGCAGTGCACGGCAAATGCGGAAGCACAGAAATCACATTACTGCCTGCACCTAAAGGCACAGGACTTTGCGTGGAAAAGGAATGCCAGAAAGTCTTGAAACTGGCAGGAATCAAAGACGTATGGAGCAGGACCAAAGGCCAGACAAAGATCAAGCTTAATTTGATATATGCATTATTCGAAGCTTTAAAGCAATTGATATCCACAAGATCTCTGCCAAAGCACATAGAAGAGCTGGGAATTGTAGAGGGCGCTATAGGAAGCACAGAAGCTGGCCCTACAGATGAAGAGCTTGGAATTGAACCTTCCTCAGAGGAAGAAAAAACAAAGCCTAAGGCCAAGCCCAAGGCGAAAGCTACAAAGAAAAAGACAGATAAAAAGGAAAAAGAATCTGCAGAAGAAAAAGAAGAATCAAAATCTGCAGAGGAAAATAAAGAAGCATCAAAAGAATCTGCAGAATGATTAAAATGGAAGAAAAAACAATGGCAGGAACAGAGAAACCGGTTGCAGAACCAAAAGTAAAGCTAGAAACAAAACCAAAGACCGGTCCAGAGCCTAAACCTAAAGGCAAAGAAGAGATTAAGGGAAAGATCGCAGCTATTCTTATTAGAAGTACGATTCATGTAAGGCACGATATGAAGATGACTCTCCGTCTTTTAAATCTATACAATCAGCATAATTGTGTTATTTTAGATAGCAGTAAAATAAATTTGGGCATGCTTAAGAAAGTAAAGGATTTCACAACCTTTGGTCCTGTATCGGATGAAACAATAAAACTGCTCGAAAAAAAGAACAAGATCAAGGACAAAACTTTCAAATTGAGTCCTCCACGAGGCGGTTTTGAAAGAAAAGGCATCAAGATGCCTTACAAGCTGGGCGGAGTATTAGGACCTAGGGATAATATGGACGCGCTTATCAAGAAGATGATTTGATTTAGTAGAGGTTTGAATATTTATGGTTAAAAAAAAGAGGTTACCTTGGATAATAACTTTGTGCATGTTGGCTGCACAGTTGGTGACATTATTGATATTGTTGCCGACATTCATACGCGAAAACAACTGGTTTGCGATCATCGCTTTAGGTTTTGTGGTTGCGATCCTTGTTGGAGATTATAAAAAAAGCAGATTGGCATACATATTGACCTTTATCTGGTCGATAGTGCTGGTTGCGCACGCATTGATATTGATTGCGCTTCATTTTCATTATGCGTACATCATTTACCTGATATTCGCGGCGGTTTTTGTCGCTGTGGTTAGTCAGTCAAAACTTAAATGAAAAAAATGGAAAGGAAAAAAAGAAAGTCAAAGAAATACAGGGGTTCGAACACCCATGGCGGCGGAAATCTTAGACGTCGCGGAGCAGGCAACAGAGGAGGTAGAGGTAATGCTGGAACTGGAAAAAGAGCAGACCAGAAAAAAAGCAGGATCCTGCCTAAAAAGTATTTTGGAAGGCACGGTTTCAAGTCTATATCGAAATTAAAAACTGGCAAGATCAAGAAATTGAACATAGATGATCTGGAAAGACTTCTGCCTGGTTTAATTGAAGATAAAAAAGCAGAAGAGAAAGCAGGCTCATTTGTCATTGATTTGACAAAGTTAGGTTATAATAAATTACTAGGTGCCGGAAGCACTAAGAATAAGTTTAATCTGAAGGTAAAGACAGCAAGCAAGATTGCCGTTGAAAAGATCCAGAAAGCAGGCGGTAGCGTAGAGCTTGAGGTTGTTAAGAAACCTGAAGAGTCATGATCATGTCTTTTTACGACAAACTATTGGGAATATTACCAGAAGTCAAAGGTCCTACTCAAAAAAGATTATCTTTCAAAGAAAAATTAAAATGGACTTTGATAGTCCTGGTTGTTTTCTTTATTCTGGGAACAATAAGTCTGTGGGGGCTCGATCCTAATTTTAAGAGCACGTTCGAGCAGTTCGCGATCATTCTTGGAAGTCAGATGGGTACGATTACTTCGTTGGGTATAGGTCCTATAGTTACAGCATCCATCGTGCTTCAGCTGCTTAATGGTTCAGGCATCCTGAAA
>Ga0180438_10005694_pt1 | contig 17202 bp, 15 predicted proteins | sample SS_ome_12_FD_132455 | JGI IMG/M metagenome (GOLD analysis project Ga0180438, IMG submission 132455) | Hypersaline lake sediment archaeal communities from the Salton Sea, California, USA - SS_3_D_2 metaG | ecosystem: Environmental > Aquatic > Non-marine Saline and Alkaline > Hypersaline >...
CGTGGACCGTAGGCCCAAGCATCCACACCTGCAGCCCAACTACCAAAGAGGCATCGTGTGCAAGCCGCGGGGCAACCTGTCAGTGATGATCGGAGCCGCACGCACGCTTGGAGGCGTCCACCTCTTCACCACCACAAGTTACAACACGATCAAAAACCTGTACATGGCCATGAGCCAGATCAAAAGGATGACGGGAGGCGTGCTCGCTGATTGCGTGCCGCTCGAGCTCTCCATATCGAGCCGCAGGGTGAAGCCTGCTGACAGCCAGCACCGCCAGACAATCTACACAGTGAATCTGACATACAGCGACGACCCGCTATCATTCCTGAAGAGAGTAGCCGAGCAATTCGCGCTGCGTGCTCAGATGCAGCGCCAAATCGTGGCGCCGACAATTGGCCGGCTCCCACCGCCTCTGGAACCCATAGAGCCGGGCGATGAGCCACCACAAGAGCAGATCGATGTGGCCCAAGAATTCTATGCCACCGATATGCCCGAGGACTACATTGACGTTGAATCCTCCGATACGCCCCCTCCAAGCGATTCTGATGAGCCAGTGTGCTCCGAGCCACTTCGGGATGATGGGCCGCCCCCGGAAGCTTCTGCAGCCGTGCCGATCAATGCAAGGAAGAACCCGCTGTTGTACGTGGATTTCAGAATGGAGCCGAGCCACGGGGAGCCATTGGATGAGATGGCTTCGTTGGATCACCGAAAAAAGCTCTTCGATGCCGCCCAGGCCATGAAGATCAGCAACGAGCAAATGCTCGAATGCTGCGCTGCCGTATGGCAGACCACAAAAACGAAGGATCTCAAAGTTTGGCAAATCAACTCTATGCTGGAGGGTATGTCGCAATTGAAGAGCGAGCGCCGCGCTCTGCAATCGCGATAGTCGGCAAAGCAGACCACTCAAGCCCGCTGCTGGGTAATCAGCGTGAGCTCAATATCAATATCACCTTTGCTAGGGACAATCTTGTCACTACATTTTATTTCATACACTAAATCAATGTCATACAGCGGGTTAATCTGCTCTTTAGGAGGCTTACCATCATCTTTAGGAGGCTTGCCATCATCTTCGGGCTCAACATCGATTTCTCTTAACCACTTATATACAGCCCAAGGCTTAACTCCGACAGACCCCGCTATTTCCTTGATGGAATAGAACCCCTCTTTTACTTGAGCTACGGCCCATCTCTTTTTCTTCAGAGGTAGATACCTCTTTTTTTTTCCATTGCTATGCATTGCTCAACATGTCTATCGAGGCTTTGAAGCTCTCTTTTCAGAGCCTCGAGCTGAGACTTTGATCGTCCATGGTCGATCTCTCTTTGTATGATTTCTAAGAGCTCATAAAGATCCCTGGAACCTGGGGCGCTTGCCCCTTGGGGTAAATGCTCACAATTACGAAATCTCTCCTCCACGTTCCCTCTTCTTGAGGCTCTTCTTGAGGCTCTTCTTGAGACGAGCTTGGAATCTCGTCTCGAAATTTAGCTGCCGATTCGGATGCTCTCCTCGCCTCCATTTTTTTTCTTCTTGATCTCCCATTTCTTTTTTGAGAATTTCTCTGTGAAATTCTACTCTTGACCCTCTTTGTTTTTCTCGACATTCTCCAATTCTACCCAAATTTTGGTTTTTTTCAACAAGATGCTCACTCTTTATTAATTTAAAGCGCGGCACCTTTTGTTTTTTGCTATTTTTCCCGGTTTTTTCTGACAAGGGTCTATCGTAGACCAAATCTGGAACCGAATAAGAAGCCGTTATGCGGACATACGTCGGATGGGTCTCATTCATCCGAAGCTTCCGGCGCCGCTCAAGCTCTTTCTGGCTGCAGCCGAAATCTTCTATCCCGCTATAAAGGAGGTGCTCCCTGTAAAAGTCGCCTTCTTTCGTTATGATCTTCTTGTGATTGCGTCTTGCAAAGTCATTTGCTTTCCTGGATTTTTCAGACCATAGCCTTTTATCTATGTTTTTTCCAGAAACGTCTTTACAAACAAAATTTCTTGCCCAATTCCCCAAGTAGCCTTTCAATTCTCTGTTTTTTTCATCTTCTTGCAATCTCTCGCATTGAGCAATCAATCTATGATATCCAACAATAATCTTATTCCTCATACTTTCTGTTGGGATGATAGGCTCACCGCTAACATTCAATATTGTATTAAAGTAATCAACCCATGGGAAATGAGGCTCAAAACCATCTTTATAGACTTTGTCATTGCTGCTCACATAAGATACTATTCTATCCACCGCGTCTTCGTTTGTTTTTGAGGCTAGCATGTTATAAGCAACATGCATGTCTTCAATTATTTTCCTTTTAGATCTGACACTGCCTCCATATATGGAATAAAGATAGCCATTCATTCTTATCTCTTGCTCTTTTTTTCCGTGTATGAGGGCAACATGCTTGATAACTCTTTCTTCAATGTTCAAGCTTTCCATTCTTTTCAATGCTGCTATGTACTGCTCCTTTGTTAATGGCAATTTTCCTCTTGGAGACTTTTGGCTCAACCAACCAATGAACTTGTCTGCAACTTCTATTGTCTCCGTGAAAGGCGCAAAAACCATTGAAGTCATACCAATCTCTCTATAAATCTTGTTGGTATTTTCCGCTACAAGATTCTCATAATTAGCAGAATAATATTCTGGATCTACATGTGCTTCAATTCCAGCTTGGCTTAGCAATGGATCTTTCATCAAATCGTAATCACACAAGATGTAAACGTATTGTTTTTTGCTCATATCAGATCTTGGGCTTGATAACCTAAGCCTGAATATACACTGCAGAATCTCGTTGAGCTCCCAATGACATTTAAATTCCTGTAGCGCATCATCTGAAAAGCAATAACGGCCAGCAATATCAACATTAGTTTTCCAATCTGCAATTGGCATTCCTTTGTTCAAAGCCCCAAAAATGATGTACAAGCTCAAAGGATCAACATTGCAAGATCCAACAGTGAAAACAACATCAAAATCGCTATAAAGGTTGCTGCCTCTTGTGTTGTAAAAGTATGAAAAATGCATTGAAGAGCAGTTAATCATGTGCTTGTTAAGCGACAAGGTCTCCTCAATGATGCCTATGTTTGACTTGGTCGAGAAAAACAAACATTTTCCTAATTCCCTGTCTGACACAGAAGGCAAAATGTAATGATTGACTAGATATTGCAAGTTATCCGTTTTTTTCAAATTTGCTTTCGAGCTACTTACAAAAATCTGACTAATGACAACGTTTTCTCTTATTGGGACTTGAATGTTGATCTCTCTAACATCTTTCCCGAAAGACTTTTCTATGATTTCTTTGCTGCCATATGCATCCAAGATGATTATGGGGAAATTCACTTCTTCCGGCGTCTTTACATTAGTCATTCTCAAAGCTGGAACAAACCTATTTTTTTGTAGATCCATTTTTGCATAAAACGTTATTCCTCTATGGAAATCATTGCCATTGCTGGCGTCACTTAGTACTTTTCTAATCTCACTAGCAGCAATCTTTTTCGAAAGATCCGGCAAGTTGCTGTATTCTTCCTCTGTCATATTTGAGAAATCGTCTATCTGAAGATCCATTTGGTCTTCTTCAATATTTCCTACAATTTCTTCTATACGACTCTCGCAAGCGCTAAAATCCCCCATCTCCACGTAAGCAGCAGCAAGCAAAAGCCTATAGATTTCATTTCCTTGCAATAGTGATGACTTCCCAATTTTGGGCTTCAAATCGTTTCTTATCTGCCTCATGATTTTTGCTGGAAAACCCTTCATCCGCCATTCTAACATGCTCTCTTTATTTAAAATGTCGCTCATTATTGTAAGAGCGCTCGATATGAGAAAGTTGAATGCCAAAATACTCTTGTTTTCTGTGGCTCGAGCGAGATCATTGATTTGCCATTCACTCTCTTCCTTCAACGCAGGAAAAATATCTTCATCAAAAACACATATAGCCGTATTAGGAGGGTCTTGCTTTAATCGGTCAAGCATCCTTTGGTGCGAAGTGATAACAATGCAACCTTCTTCTTTTCTTATTGCATTTTCAATCATCAGCCTCTCTTTCCAATAGGGACATGCAGAATCAAAGCCAGTCTTGTTACCTTTCTCATCAACGTAATAATGATAATGCTCGCAATTTTTACACACTTTATCGATAGGGCTAAAGCCTTTTTGCGATACTCTATCGCAGTCTTTCTTTTTGTAGCAATTTTGAGGAATAGTCTTTGTGTATTGATCACCATTGACATATGATAGCGTTACTACCTTTCCCTCATGTCTTCCATGTTCCAGGAAAACTTTTGGGCTTCCTGGCATGGACTTAATCCTTTGGTAAACCTCATGCATATTTTGTGTTGTAACGCATGCCAAAAATGCATTCTTTTTCCTCTTGTAGGCTTCAATGCATATCTTCAAGGCTGCTTCTGTCTTTCCTATTCCAGGAGTGACCTTGAATAACGACAAAGGATTTCCTTCTTCGTCCAAAACCTCCATCATTTTTGAAGCTAATCTTTCCGATGCTACATTCGCATTGGATGGGAATGACAAATACACATCCTTTTTCTTTTTGACTCTCGCTTCCTTATCTGCCTTTTTGGCCCTTGCTATGCTTTCTTGGTTTATTATGCTTATCCGATCTTCAGGAACTCTCCGAAGAGCCCTGTTCTTTCTTTGTATTTTGCTTTTTGGGCCTGATCTAAGAGAGGATATCTCGTTCCGCGTCATAAAAGCTTTGAATCCATTTTTGAATGCATAGGTATCATCACTTTCAATCTTTGTAATAGAAGAAGAAACTATCATATCCTCACCCTCTCTAATGTAAATCCCGCAAATTATCTGCAAAAAAAGGTATAGCCGCTGGGCTGTATGGCCCGCGACCGCTCGTTTCTGATCGAAATAGATTGCATTGGCCATCTTGCCCGAAATAATCGCAGATAAAACCGTCCCGATACAAGCTACTACACCTGACGGGCTTGTAATTGATAAGATGCTCATATTGATAAGCTGTCTTATCACGATCATATCGAGGGAAACCCTTGCTATCTGTTGTTTTGTCGTAGCTTGATAAAAGCTGGAATGTTTCAAGGCCACCTATTGAGTCAAATTGAGCACAAACCGTGCCGATGGCAAACCATTCCATATATGAAAGCGGCAACATAGTTGCTTTTTTGAAAAGCATGCAATGCTTCGCTATTATGTCAATGTCTTCTCTCTTCAGATCTCCCTTTTGACAAGAGAACTTTCTTTCCTCTTTATCATAATCGCCAAACACCGGTGGCCTAATATGATGCATAGCCTTCCAATGAGTGATAACATCAAGCAAATCATTACTTGAGCATCTCTTGTGTTGTTGAATATAATGCCATGCATCATCGTTGCGCTCTATTGGCATAAAGCCATCATCGCAAAAATGGAGAAGCCTTGTTCCTCCATTTTGTTCGATTACTTTTTCATTCATAGGGAGAGCAAGAGCATTGCCCAATGAATTAGGGTCATTGTTATATAATGATAGCTGAGCAGGGAACAACCTATCAAAGCTGCCGCCTTGCATGGTTGATTTGATATTGCATCGTAATATAGCTTGAAGCATAAAGCTTCTTGCTATGTATGCTTTTATGGGGCGCTCAAAAACTACACGAATATGAACGCCATTGCTGCTCCTGCTCAGATTGCATATTGGATGTATGCCGACATCACTCAATAAGTTTGCAAGCTCATAAGATTCATCGAAAGCTTTATTCAAGCCTTCGTCCGTTAGCTTGCCGTCAAAATCGGCGCCTATCCAATTCGTGTTGCCTTCCCAGTCAAGTGGATACGATGACAGCATGTGGTGCCCACGGAGGTGATCCACAATCGCTTGATTGTTAAAAGGCCGCCTCACAGGCATCCAGGCTCCGTCATCACGCAGCACGCCGTAAACATCATTACGAATGCCGCAAAACAGCTCACGAAATAGCCGAACATGACTCCACCTTATTGGGGTGCTGCTTGATTTCATTCACATTTCTCCGAGCTCAAGAGTGTCGCAAGACGCACCGGGCCCACCCGATTCCACTCGGCTCTCGATATGATGAAATCCTCAACACAGCACAGGTTTTGCTGTGAAAGAAAACATACCGTGTGTGTGTCTGGTGGCGTCAAGAGCCGATGCGAAAAAAAATTTGGTGATTCAACAAAAATGATTGAATTTACTTCTTTTTTTCTGTGTGACTTTTTTTTGATTTTGCAGCCAGATTCACACTGTAGTGAATCTGCGCACATTTTTATTTTCAGTAATTGTAAAGAATAAGGCCGTATCCATTGGTTGGAAGCACAAAATGCCAGGCATTCTCGCGGAAAACACCTCTTTGAAGGCTTTTTTGCGACAAAAAAGCCTTTTTTTAACAACAATTTGTATTTAAAGAAGATTTTGTTTTTGACAAACCATTTTTTTGGTATATGTTTTCCCACAGTTTTCCTCTGGTCAGGGCGACCTTTCCGCCTTGGCTGTCCCACTCGAGGCGATGTTATGGTCATCGCATCGGGCCAAATTGAAAGCCTTCCGGGGGCCAATATTCCGGAAGGCTTTTGCCTTTAAAGCCCGACTGAGGCAGCTATTAGGGGAGGCATCCTACCCACAATGCCCCGCATGTCAACTGATCCTGCTGCTGCCGCCAAAATAGCTCAAGACGCCACACAAAGATCCTGAGCCCGTTAGGTCGAGGCAAAAGCTCCCGTCCCAAAATTGGCCCGTCTCGCTCCTGGCCTGCTATGATCTGGGCCGTTCAAACAAAGCTGCCATTTTTTCGTAACACCATCACTGCGCTCGCTAGCATATCCTCACAAAATCTCCCCCTCCCTTTACGCTTTTTGCCCAAAATTTGGCTCTAATTATGCATTAATTGGATGTTTCAACTTTAAAGAGATGTTTGTTTAAACTATATGGAGATAGGATGAGCTTAACGCTCCCGACCTAACTAGGGGTTTTTGTTATGATAACAGAGAGGTTATGGGCAAGGCTAGACGTACCTAAAAACGTTTTCTTAATAGAGCGGAATTTTCGAGCGAAGAGGTTTTTGCGCTGATCTGCTTTTTTTGAAGGCTGAAAATGACAGATCCCTGCCAAGCTTGAGCATGCTCGCTGGCCCGTTATCCAGGTCAGCGAATCAAGAGCTCGAAGTCGTGGCTCGTGAGCTCGCCGTTCTGCACGCCGTAAGCCATGACGCTGTTGAGATCGACCGTCTCCGGAGGGCCTGGGTCGTAGGCCAGCCCCAACGCAGCGCCGAGCTCACGCTTGAGCGCAGCGCGCACTGTAGGCTGGTGGTAGGCGATGTCAGATGAGATGATGATCGTGGCGGTGGCGATTTTTCCATTGAGCAGGCTACGGCTCAGCTTGCTTTCATTCTTTCCCGTGTAGCCTGTCTCGACCACCAAGTTGGGAGTTGTTTCGTTTGCTGACAAAACAAAGTAAAATCGCTTTGTGCCGTCTCGGCTGAGCTGGGCGTTCCACCAGCTTACCGCTTCGTTTATGAGATAGGGATCGAAGCCGAGCTCATTGCTGCTGTTCGGATGCGGGCCCACAAACCAGGGCAGCGATACTGGCAGCTCCTTACGTCCTTGGTCGAGGCCGCCGATGCGTTTTTGCTCGCAGCTCCGGATGTCCTCGCAGTTAACCAAGGCCGCCGACAAGATCACGCTTGCCGCCAACCAGATGAACAGGACCGTTGCCAGATTAAATAAAAATCGCATTCTTACCTCCAATGATTGTGCCCAATTTATCAAAGCTTTCCGGCGCGGTCTTCTTTATTTTTTTTGTTATATTGAAACTATGTGGATTGAATCCTAGAATGCCTTAAAAAAAAGGATCCTCGATGCGATTATTGATGATTTTTCCAATGATATTGTGTGCTTGTCAGCATATTTTTCCGTCGTCGCCTGTGTGCTATCGCGATCGAGGATATGCCACGATCACTCGTTATCGTGTCGTGCCAAATGTCACGAGCAAAAGCGGAATAAAGGTTGACGACAACAATTCCGGGTTTCCAGTGGAGGAGATCGAAAGGGATGTTGGCGAGCTGGAGGAATGTCTGGCAACAAAGATCAAAAGAAATTGCATTGAGGTGAAGATTGCAGATGATTGGGTGGTTTCGCCATGCACCGGGCGGCAATATTTCCCGTGTGGCATAAGCCCAGAGGTATGTAAGAAGAAGATAAAATCCGGAGCGTTGAAGATGATCTCAACATCGCCCTGTCAAGCGGACAGAGTGATGGGCACCTTGTTTAAGGTCGTATCAGGCCATCGAGAGCCATGCACAGAATGCATTTGTGGCTGCGCCGCCACCATTCAGCGCAACCGCGTGATAGTGACGACGCCTGACCTCTATCTGTTCAAGGCTGAGCTTGCGCGGCTCGTGACCAACATCAATGACGTGTGGGGCAGCAAGGCGTCAAAGCTCGGCATTACCAAGTGTGTCCGCTCGTTACCTTTGCCAATGCCCCTGCAGAGGCAAAAGCAGGATCCGAGCAAAGAAGGCACGCAGAGCACGACCGCAAGATGATTTTGTGTTAACTTTAACAGGATATGTGTTATGGTTGCCAAAACAAGAAAGGTGTGCTATGTCTGATGATTTTTACTCTGTTGGCAAAATATATGGCTTGACAAAGCCAGCTTACGGCAAGTCTTATTTCAAAACTTTTGTGAGGCTAGACGATTATCAGCACGAGTCACTATTTCCTTCCGATCCCGTGAATCAGGCTCCATACAATCAATTTGTTCCTGCAACAATGGAACGAGATTTTTTTACGCCAGGCGCTGGGAATAGCGTGCTGTTTACTATGAGCTTTCGCATAACTCCGGTAGGCACCTTGACAAAGCTAACGCTTAAGCCGTTTTTCATCGTTTCTCCTGACAACATTACGTACGATATAAACTCAAGGCTTGCAACGTATATTGAAGGATATACACAGCAAGAAAAAAATCAAGAGCAATACAGAGATTTTCTGAAAGATATTGGAATAGTTCCATTGACTATCCCTTATATTGACATGGGAGATCCAAACAATCCTTATATGAAAGTTATAGAGCCTGAAATTAGCTTGTATCCTGATTATTCGGGCGCAGCTTTTTCAGTAATTTCTTTTGAATTTGTTGCTTTGGCTGACTCAATGTTTTTTCAGTTGCTTTATGAGCCGAATACTCCGGGAGGAACATTGATTAGCGATACGTCGGCTCGGTGCAGCATGAACATAGCTGCTTGGTCAGGGCCTGCTGCTTCTATTCACAGGCCAGCGCCATCTACGATAAGAACAGATTATCCATAAGGATAAAAAAGGATAAAAAATGTCAGATGACCATAATTTGGATTATCAAGCTTGGTTTGGCGATAATTTCCGTTGGGCTGATTGGCTGTCTGACGATGAAGAAGATTATTTGTTTGCCGCAAGATCGGTTCGTCATCTAAGCGAATCGGTGTATAATGCCTTGAGTAATTTGTTGGAAAATTATGATTTTGAAATGGATTCTCCGCGTGTTGCGAGCTACGTTAGGGAAGAATTCCCAGAAGAAGCAGATGACTGGATGGAGGGGGAAGAAAATGAGGGATTGTCTGCAGTAGTGGCAAAATTCATCCAAGATAATTATCAAGATGCATTGTATTCGATACATGATGAAGCCATGGAATGGCTGTCGTTTGTCGTAGAAAAAAAGGTTGAAGATGAGGCTTATGGAGATTTCAATCTCGAATCTGCCACAGGACCATTAATGTTGTTTCTTTATAAGCTGATAACAGAGGAAGATATTGACAAATATTGCATACATTCTGCCTTTGAAGAATTAGCATCAAGAAGCAATATTTCTACTGAAAAATGGTTTTCAGTGAATAGAATAATTGAAGATTTAATACGAAAGTGCTGCAAAACATGGACGCAAGAAAAGCTGTCAGAATCGCACCAAGTGTTCGCTGATTTCGTGATTGAAAAATGTTGTGCGCAAAATGTTGATTTTCGATTTCAGTTTGAATGATATTCCAAAAATATTATAGGATGAAAATGTGAGCCCAAATAGAACATCCTCATATCCTGCTCTGACGCCTCATCCGGCCAATGTGTCGAGCGCCTATCGGGAAGATATTGCCCATTTGAAGACCATGGCTAAGGTGCAAGAGGATAGGCTATATTCAATTGAGCAGGATCTCAAAGAGCAGGAGCGCCTGGTGATAGAGCTCAGGTTGCGTCTTGATCGATGTCTCACGAGGGAAGATTGGCTGGCTGCTGAGAGCAAGGAAAGACAGGACCAAAAACAATGGGAAACTCAGCGCTGGCAAGAGTCTACCAATGATAGCAAGAAGAAAAGCAAGTCATCAGTGCCTCCATACTTTGCAAAGAAGATGTCTGCCAAATCTTGGGTGTCGCTGATAGCCGCGCTCATCACAATTGTGCTGGCCGGCCTGGGCATTACCACGTGCGGTATCAAGATGCTCGAGCGTCAAGAGCGCACCGATCAGATTCTGCTTCGCCTGGAAGAGCGTATCAACAACCATTAGCAGGGTGGCTCTCTGTGTGTCCTGACGAAGGTCCCATAAACGATGGGAGGGCGATTTGGCAAATCATCGCCGTCGAATGCTTCTTCTTTATCGAAGACAAACCCTCGAAGCATATGGATGCCGTGAGCATCGAAGAGCGCTTTTCTCCATCGCTTTTGCATGGTAATCCGCGAGACTCGCCGGCACCAAAGCTTGAGATACTCTTTAGTTACTCCGATGGGCATAATGCCTTCTTCTAAATTGTTGCCAATTGCGCCTACTCCAGCAATCTTACCATCTGCTTCTTTTATTCTTGTGTCTATCAAAATGTATCCATGGGGTAGAGTTGATCGTTTCCATTTTTTAGTTTGCTGATCAGCTTTCTCGCGTTCTTCGATTGTTTCGTAGACTTCATAGACTTTGATTGCGTCTCCAAGAATGGTATAAAGCTTTGGCGTCGCGCTCATTGAATCTTCTCCAAGATTGTCTCATTATAACTATTGATAGAATCCGATTAACATGTTACAAATATGGTGTCAATCAATTTGGAGAAAGACATGAGCGGCAATATATTTGGCGGCGGTGATCATAGAGCTGATATCAGATGGGCCAAGCGTGGAGCCATGGTTTCCTTCAAGTGTGATCTTTGCGAGGAAACCAATAACGTATTGCATCCGTGGGGGGAAGTTCAAAGAATGCTTCAGGGGCTTGCAGTCGCAAACGTATATCCTCATGCAGATGGCTGGAAGGTAACGGTTCAATGCCCTGTCCCTGGATGCAATCAACGAAACACCTACGTGATCACAGATCATGAGCTCCAGCAGGTGGCCAGGACTCAGCAGGCGAGAAACCAGCGTTTGGCAGCCATGCGCAGGAGCGGCTGATGTTGTCGGTTTCAAAAGCCAGGCTGAAAGTTTGCTACCAGTGCCCTTATTTGCTTCGAGGGGTAACTGGGAATCGCTGCCTGCTTTGTAAATGCTTCGTCGAGATTAAGTCGCGATTCAAAAGCCAAAAATGCCCCATGGGATTGTGGGCTCGCTAAAAATCAACGGCGGCATCGAAGACGTTGTATGGCGTTGCCACGTTGTTTGTGAAGTTGACGCTGAGGTCAGGGTCGCTGTTGAGCTCAGTAAGGGTCATATCATAGGTAATGGCGCCTACTGTGCTCGTGAACGGATTGTTGGCCCCACCAGAGCCGTGCACGATAGTGGAGCGCCTGATTGTGACATTTGAGTTGGCTGACTCCCAGCGAAGCGCTTCGGCGCCTGAGCCACCTTTGATTTCGCAATTGATGATGTCGCACACAGAATTATTGCTGGATGTGAATCTGATCGCTGGAACGCCTGCATTGAATGATGTGATTCTGCAGTCTTTGAGCAGCATAGAGCCTGTCACGTTGCCAATGAGAGAAATTCTGCCGCTTACCAGTAAGGAGTTGAATGCCTTTATAAAGGCATTGTTGCTTTGCATCACCAAATTCCCGCGTATTTGGCAATTAAAAAGTGTCATTTGAGAATTGGTTTGTGTAAGAAAAAGGTTTGCCCCAGTATTCCTTTCAAGTAAGTAGTTGTTTCCTATTATCGTGAATTCGTATGCAGGGATCAAGATTTGAGCTGTTGCAGTATAATCAGAAAGCATAAAAATCAAAAAACCGGAAGATGTGATGTCGGCAAAAGCAGTTAGCAGATCTGTATAAGGGAACTCTTCAGACCCATTCTCAAAGCCTGTTGGCGCGTTCTCATCAACATAGCGGCATTTTGTTGGAGGTTGCGGAGGATTTTCAATATCGAAAGTAGGCGTGGTTACTGTTCCACCGACCGAGGCATACTCGATCCAGGATGTATATGCAAATCTTATGCTTGTGGTTGCAGTTATAGCTGTGGCGCCGTTGAATATATTGTTTCTGATTACAGCGGTATTGCCAACTGTGATTGATGGGCAGCTAAGCTCTGAATGAAAGCCTTCTATATACAGATTGAAACATGTCATAGAATAGGCAAGGCCAGAGAAAGATGTTTCGTACAGGCTGAGATACAGATTTGAAGCACCAACAACATTGCCAGCTATAAGAGAATCATATATCAGCGCTTGAACAATGGAGTTGTAAGCAGAAACATTGAAGGCTCCTGATACAAGCGCCATCCCAACAATATTGAGATAAATTGCGGCAAGGGGAGGTGAATTAGCGATTGTGACTGTCAGGCTTCCTATTATGACAAATGTTGAAATATTGTTGTTGTTGATGTCAAGCTGGTATCGAGATATTAGTGAAAATGTCCTGGTTGAAGGAAGAGGCTCATTGCCATCTATGGTCACAGTGATGGTGCCAATAAGCCTGACGTATCCGTTGGCAATTAAGTTGACTTTCCGATTGGCAGGGATGTTTGGTGATTCAAAGTAAGTTATAGAATCATCTCCGTAAATCTCGATAGTGTAGATTTCATTTGCATCAGCAACGCTGGTAGGAACACCAATATCAGTCAAGGCTGCTTGGATAGATGTGAAAGGATATGTTTCTGATCCTGTGCTTAAGGATCCTGTGTAAGTTTGGTCAACGTAGCGAAATCTTGTGGGTGGTATGACGGAAGTAGACGAAATCGGCTCCCATGTTGTTGATCCAGTATCAAGCCTAATCCATGGAATCTTTGGGCTTACATCATCTTGAAGATAGAGTGATCCTATCGGGGCGCCTGTGACTTTTGGTAAGGCAGAAAGATTAGGGTCTCCCGTAGCCTCTGCAGGGCCTTTTATGAGAACAGGGCGTTGCGGTAGCTCAAGAGAGACGTAATCCTCAAAGGCTGTCATTTTAGGCTCCTAAACGCTTTCTTGAACGTTCGTGATTTGCGCAGTGCCAGAGCTGTTGGCGCTTGCTGCAGCAACGTCATTCCACCACAATGTTTGTGGATTCACTCCAAGGGGGCTCAATATGGTGTATTCGTCGGTGGCATTGCTTTGATCGCCTTGAGGTGTATGCCTTACTGCTGGTTGATTTGTTGAGGTGAAAATGCCAGCGCTAATTTTGCTGTAATTGGTTACTGCAACGTTGAGCGTTGTGCTTTGAGAAAAGGCTCCAAATGTGAGATTTCGAGCTACAAAACCGCCAAGAACATATTGGTTGTCGCCGGTGATGGTGTTGGTGGTAAGCCCAGCATTATTGGTGGCAGATGGCGATTGCCATGTGAATGTTCCCTTGAGATCATTGTCATGAACTTGCAAAACTCTGGTCCAAGCTTTCGGTCCTCCAACCCAGGATCCTATGAAGACACCCGCCGAAGGCTGGGGCGAAATGCTGGGAGCAGATCCAAGATTTTGGTTGCTTGTTATAGTGATTGTGTGGTTTTGGATGCTTGTGCCGTTGTTGCCACCGCTGCGCAACCTAGCGGCAGGCTCAGTGACGGTGATTTGTGGGATCACATTGGCAATTTCCACGACAGTAGAGCTTGCCGTTGTAGCATTATTTGCTGCCCGGTTGGCGGTCCCTCGGAAGTTGGCGATTGAATCGTTGTAGGAGCCAGCAATTCTTGTGACAGTCTTGGTGGGCTCAATCAGCGTTGGATTCAGGATGCTCAGCTCACTGGTCGGGCTATCGTAGGCGATAGTATCGAGGTTTGCCGTCGTGACAGCCACTGTGGCTGATTCGGATCCTTTGAGCGCGGCCTGGGTGGGCGGATAGGTGATGACGCCGATCGTTACTGTGGGATACAGATTGTTGCAGTTGACAAGGTTTGTGCCGTCGATGCCAGCGCCTGAAAAGTTGGTGGATCTGTCGGATCCGAAGGCGCCTGCGGCGTTTCCGGCTTTCACATAAGCCGGTCTGGCAACCAGGGTCGTGCCCTGATCGGCGATGGTGCCGGTGACAGTGAAGCTTGTGCCGGCTGCGATTGGGATGGTTGCCAGCACACAGGCGCTATCAGGACGGCTGGCTGGCCCAAGTATCTGAATCTGGGTTGCTGTTTTGGAGGTGGTGCCGGTGAGCTGAAAGGTGTCTCCAGCTTTGAGCTCGGTCTGGGCTCCGGGATAGCCTCCTGTGAACTGGACGTTGGTAACCTCCGGAGGAGTATCAACGGCGATTGCTAAATCAGCGACTGCGCCCTCAATGTTGTTCGGAGAAACCGTTTTGACTCGCACTGTCTCTCCACCAGGATCCAAAGCAATGGTGGCTGTGCCCGTGTAATAGGCTCCCCCTCCTGCAGCCGTGAGCGTTACCGCAGTTGTGCCTGCCAGAGTCGTGATATTGCAACGAGGATAGCTGGCATTTATATCGAGCTGCACATTCACGGTGCTGCTGGTGCAGCTCTGAAGAACCGTGTTGCCAGCATCCTGATAGGTTTTGCTTGAGACGACCTCTTCGGCGCCGATGGCTGCTACGTCGGTGACGTAGATGTAACCTTGCCCGGACGGGTAGATGCCCGTGTCCGTGAAGAGCTCCACGTTCTGTGACTGCACATCGATGATATCGGGATCGGCAATAAGCGCTGAGGCGATGGCTTCGGTCAGAGCTATGGTTTCGCTTGCATCGGGGCAAAGCTCTCCTTGCCAGCGGAAGTCTTGAAGAATGCATCTTAAGGTTCTTTCCGCGGCGGCTCCATCTGTGGTGTCAACTCGAGCAAAGAGGTTGCCGTAGCTCAAGCCTACAATGGGACCAAGCAGAGAATCGAGCCCAGCTTCAGCGGCTGATAGGTCGGCATCATCGTCGGGCACCTCATAGATGCCCTGGCCGATAATCCGATTGACAATGATCGTCGACATATGCGGCCCCAGCGTTCAAACGAAAAGCCAGCGGAGGAGATTGTTTAGGGGCCTGCAGAAATACTATCAGATCAAAAACTCAAAGGAAACAGTTTTCAGCTTCCAATCCTGGAAGCATATTGTATTGCTTCTGCAAATGATTGGTTGCTCAAAACATTCGAGTTTCTGCGCCGAAGCAAATTGATAGCTTGCTTGGGCGGGTATCCCAGGCAAACCATCGTGAGACCAGCCATGAGAGCAGATCGATTCCATCCCTTGTGACAATAAAAAAGAATCTTCTTTCCCTGTAATATTTTATCAGATAAGTAGAAAGCAACCTGATATAGCTGATACAGCGTGTTTTTGTTTCCTTGAAAATCAAATGGCGCATCAATGAGCGGAACTTTTAGGAGCTCCGCTTTTGGCACTCGTGGAATCATGTGTTCTTTTGCGCAGTTAACAACGACGTCGAATTGATATGCGACTGAGGCAGATTTGTAAGATCCAACATATATGCCCTTTGATATCAAGGAAAAATCTTGAGAAGCTTCTGTAGCTTCTATTTTTTGAGCAAGCATTGTATCCTCATTGCTATTAAGGCTTAGAGATTTGCCTTCTTTAGCATTTCCAAGTCCTTGACTGGAATGTAAGCTTTCATTGTCTTTTTTTCGGCAATACAAGCGGAATAAATGCGTCTTCTGCCATCTATTAGATATATTCCCTGGGTTTTGCAGTCATCTTCTGCTCCTGCAATAATCACTGGGGTCGGCATATACCCTTGCCTTAACAAGGATGCGTATTTTGCGTAAAGCTTGACATCTTTTTCTGCGATAACTGCTTTTTGCATCACTCCGTTTTTGAGATAAGTTGTGATGTAATCACGGAGCTCGGTTGGTCTCAGGCTGACCAATGCCCATGCGCCGTCTCCTGGCGATGCATCATAAATCCCTTGAATAACTCCTGCCAAAGAGCTTGCACAGAGGTCTTGAGAGCGTCTTGTCTGAAACCAAATATCGAGGAACTCCGTTATAATATGGATGTTTTCCATTGGGCGATCAGCATTGTGTATTCTGTGCCATAGCATGCAAGGTTTCCTGTCTCCAAAATATGCCTTGGAGCGTCATTGTAACATGATATCAATGGTATTGAGAAGCAGTATAATGAGAAAAACAATGTTTTATCGTAACAATTTGTGCTTGATTTGAGATTTGGTACGTGAGACATTAACGCTATCCGGCAACTTGGCCCCGTTGCGAGGTAAAGCTTTGTTTTAAGCACTATTCGCAGGGGCATCATGAGCAGCATATTCATTAGGGATATCATTGGGACTGGAACCTATGCGGTTCCGTCGAGCGATGCTGCATTGGCGGCTGCGACGTCGGGCTTATCGACGTTGATTGGGGGAGTTGCTGGATTGGCGGTGGGCAACGTGTCAGCGTGGGTCACGACAGGCACAGGGAGCACACCTCGTGAGCTTAATGCAAGCGTAGCCAACGTGCAGTACAACGGAGAGCTTTGCCCCGATGCGACTGAAACGGCGGCAATGCTGGCCGCCATCGAGGCGGCGCTTATTGCCGACCCAAACATCACCTCTGTGACCCTGCAGGCAGCCAATTTGGAAAATGTTCCTGCTGGGCCAGCAGTGCCCACGAGCCACGCATCGAGTCATGAGAACGGCGGAGCGGACGAAGTCAGCGTTGCCGGCCTGACTGGGCTTCTTGGCACGGCGCAGACGCCCACGAGCCACGCATCGAGCCACGAATCGGGAGGCGCGGACGAAATCAGCGTTGCCGGCCTGACTGGGCTTCTTGGCACGGCGCAGACGCCCACGAGCCACGCATCGAGCCACGAATCGGGAGGCGCGGACGAAATCAGCGTTGCTGGGTTATCCGGAGCTCTGGCGGATGCACAGACGCCCACGAGCCACGCATCGAGTCATGAGAACGGCGGAGCAGATGAGATCAGCGTTGCTGGGTTATCCGGAGCTCTGGCGGATGCGCAGACCCCAACG
>Ga0180438_10005696_pt1 | contig 17198 bp, 8 predicted proteins | sample SS_ome_12_FD_132455 | JGI IMG/M metagenome (GOLD analysis project Ga0180438, IMG submission 132455) | Hypersaline lake sediment archaeal communities from the Salton Sea, California, USA - SS_3_D_2 metaG | ecosystem: Environmental > Aquatic > Non-marine Saline and Alkaline > Hypersaline >...
ACCCATCTTCTACAGTTGGGCCGTGATTTTGTTTGATTTTGCGTTGTAAGTCCTTTGTTTTCAATAGAGATGGATTTTGAAGGCCGAAAATGTAGTGCCACGCTTTTTCTATTTCTTCTTGACATAACAAGAAGTATGTGCTAACAACGTGATGGAACGGAGGTCGTCATGTTTGTTCGTGCAAAAAGGCGAGGCAACCGCACCTACCTTATGATCGTTAGGAATGAGCGCGTCAATGGTAGAGTGAAGCAGACCGTGCTGCATTCGCTGGGCCGTCTCGATGTCTTGCAGCAAAATGGCGAGCTTGACGCGTTGTTGACCTCGGCGCAACGCTTCAGCGAGGAGAGCGCGGTCCTCAATGCCCATGCGCAAGGCGAATCCATTGTCGCAAAGATCTATGCCATCGGCCCATCGCTTGTATTCGAGAAGTTGTGGAAAAACCTGGGCGTGGGGGCGTGTCTGTCCGAACTGGCGGAGAAGCGCAAGTTCGAGTTCGATGTGGAGCGCGCTGTTTTCTTGACGGTCTTGCATCGGCTGTTCGAGTCCGGCTCGGATCGCCAGGCTATTCGATGGAAAGAGGACCAGTGCATCGAAGGGGCTGAGGCCCTGCAACTGCACCAGTTCTATCGCGCCATGGCGTGGTTGGGCGAAGAACTGCCCGAAGCAGAGCAAGCCGGCGCGACGCCCTTTTCTCCGCGTTGCGTCAAGGACAAGCTCGAAGAGGCGTTGTTTGCCCGCAACATGGATTTGCTCACCACGTTGGACATCGTGTTTTTTGACACGACTTCGATTTACTTCGAAGGCGCGGGCGGCGACGCCCTGGGGCAATACGGGAAGAGCAAAGACCACCGACCCGATCGGAAACAGATGGTGGTGGGCATGGTGCTGGACAATGAAGGGCGGCCCGTGTGTTCGGAAGTTTGGCCGGGCAATACCACCGATGTCAAGACGCTGCTTCCCATTGTGGAACGGTTGCGCACACGTTTCAACATCGGGACGGTGTGCATCGTGGCCGACCGTGGCATGATCAGCAAAGCCACGATGAAAACCCTCGATGAAACCGATGGCGTCGATTACATCCTCGGGGTGCGGATGCGCAACTGCAAAGAGGTCAAGGAAGACGTGCTTTGCCGCGGCGGCCGTTACCAGCAAGTTTATCCGAAGAGCGCCGATCCCAAGGCGCCTTCGCCGCTTAAGGTAAAAGAAGTGCGCGTTGGCAATCGGCGCTACGTTGTGTGTCACAACAAAGACCAGGCCCAGAAGGACGCTGCAGATCGCGAAGCGATTATCAAGCATCTCGGGGACCAACTCAAGGGCGGCGTCAAGAAGCTCGTGGGCAACAAAGGTTACCGCAAGTATCTCAAGAGCGTCGGCAAAGCGCGTTTCGAAGTGGACTACGACAAGGCTGAGCAAGAAGTGCGTTACGACGGCAAATGGGTACTGCGCACCAGCACGAAACTGAGCGCCAAAGATACGGCGCTCAAATACAAGCAACTGTGGATGGTCGAGGATATCCTTCGCACAACCAAGCGCATTATCGATACGCGACCCATATGGCACAAATGCGACGAGACCATTCGCGGTCAGGTGTTTTGCAGTTATCTGGCGCTGGCCTTGCGCGTAGCGCTCCGCGAGCGCCTTGACCTCAAAAGCTGGAAAATCGAATGGCATGATGTGGTCCGTGATTTGGGCCAACTGCAGGAGGTGGCGATTGCCGTGCAGGGAAAAGGCTACGTGATTCGAACGGAAACGCAAGGCGTGGCGGGAAAAGTGGCGCAGGCTTGTGGCGTCGCGCTGCCGCCAACACTGCGCAAGGCATAAACGTTGCGCGTACCCAAAAAGGAAGGGAAAAGTGTGGCACTACACTTCCGCGCCCTCCCTAAGTCCTTGCGGGACAATTCATTAGATTCTGCAACTGTAGAAGATGGGCTTGATCACCCGCCGTCATTGCGAGGAACTGTTAGGTCGCGCTTCCCGACCGGCGCAATCACTTCTCGCCAAGCGCGCTGAGCTGATCTTGGCAAGTGATTGCCGCGTCGCTCGAAGATTCGCTCCTCGCAATGACGGTGTGGAGGTCGTTATCACAGGAGTGGCGCCATTATACACGGGAATCGCTGAAGTCGCCCAAACCTTTCCACCGGATTGACGAATACTCGCCTTTTGAAAAGGCTGAAGGGCATGTTAACCTACGCAGAGCGTAGGAGGCAATCGAATGAAGGGGCGGACGCTTCAGGTCACACTCTTGATTTCTCTGGTAGCCTTTGCCGGTTGTGTTCGGAGCACTCCGAAGACCATTGCCCTGTGGTTGTTTGACGATCCGCAAGGTTCGCGGGTCGCCGTCGATAGCAGCGGCAACGGATATCATTTGACGCTGGGGCTCGACGCTGCCATCGTGCCCGGCGGAAAATTCGGCAATGCGCTCGATCCCGACGCACTCGACACCGATGCCCTTGGCGCTTATCGGTATAAGGCGGAACCCCAGCTGAATCCCGGCGACGCCGACTGGACCCTCGAGTGCTGGCTGAAGGCTAAGCCGACGATGCGCGCCGACAATCGCATCTGGGGACTTTCGGGCGTCAATTACATCGACTACGGCCGGGGCGACCATCTCACGAGCTTACAAGTGGCCAGTCGATTTCTTCCGATTGACGGCCCCGGCGGCTGGAACAAACCCAGCGGGGACCTCAAGGCAGACGAGGAATACCATCACGTCGCGGTTGTCTACGATTCGTCTGCCAAGGAACTTCGACATTATTTCGACGGCCACCTCGAGTTTGCGGCGCCGGGCGTGTGGAAAGCCGTCGAAGCCGGCGAGCCGCCGTACGCCGACACCGTGTTTCCTCCGCACTATCCTACGTTGCACATCGGCATGCGCGACGCCATCCAGCAATGGGACCACCACGAACTCCATGCTGAAAGAGGAGAGATGAAAAAGTTCGGGGGCTTCATCGATGAGATGCGGTTTTCCCGCGCCGCCCTATACACAGAGGAGTTCACACCGCCAGGCAGTCTCGCGCGACCGTTTTTGCGGGTGTGGCCCCAGCGCCTGAGCTTTGTCGCGATAGGGGAAAGGGACCCGCCGCCGCAGACGGTTGCGGTGTCTTCCGTGTTGCTCAGCGGCGCTTGGTCGACGCGCGAGGATATTCCCTGGCTTTCGATTCACTGTCCTCCAAAGGCAAATCAAGGCGGTCCCGATTCGACGGCACGCGTCACCGTGGACACATCCGCGCTGCCTGTTGGCCGCTACACCGGCCGCATCAAGTTCCGAGCCCCCGGCGCCGTCGACGATCCTGTAACAGTCCACGTTTGTCTCGCCGTCGTCGAGGAGAACGACATCCTGGACGTTGGCGATCGAAAGCAACTGTTTATTGACGGGCGTTTCATCGAGTCGAGCGAAAACGTCGCTCTGCGCGTCAACCGGCCCGAGAAGCTCGACATCACGTTCGAGGCCGCCGCCGATGTCCCCCTTTACCCCTCGAACATCGTGTACGACGAAGAAGCCGGCGTATGGCGCATGTACTACGGCGCGTTCAACGGCAGGCAACTCCGGTGCGCCGAGTCGGCCGACGGCATTCATTGGAAACGGCCACGAGGCGGTAGACACCCCGTGGTCTTCGGAAGCGATGACGCGACGACCCCGAGACCCTTGGCGTTCGGCGCCGCCGTGATGCACGATCCGGTGGACATACCCCAGCGCCGCTACAAAGCCTTCGAAGAACGCCGATCCGATGGGCAACCGGAATTGAACGGCGTCTACGCCTATTACTCGGCGGACGGGTTTCATTTCACAGAAAGCGGCCGTGTCATGAGCCTTCTGCCGGAGACGCCGCTGATGACGGCCATGTGGGACGCCCGAATCGAGAAGTACGTGGTCTACATGCGCGTCATGAACTCCCGAAAAGGGCTCAGGATGATTCAGGGCAACCAATTCTTCTACCGTCCGGGTTTCACCTATGCCGCGCCCGAAGGCCGCATCGACGTGATCGAGCCCGAAGCGATGTTCCGGGAAGGATATGAGAACATACGATCCATCGGTCGCATCGAGACTGAAGACCTGCTCGAGCCGTGGCCCACCATCGAAAACGGCCCCCACACGATTTACACTACACCGAGCCATATCCCGATGGTGTTCGCCGCCGACAAATGGGACGGTTTCGCGGATTGCTACACCGGCCCCGTCATGATCTACCCCTATGCCCAGGACGTCTATCTGATGTTCCCGACAGTGTTCCGCCACTTTCATCCTTCACGCCAACCATGGTTCTACCGTTTTGACGACGCCAACGGGCCTATCGAGACCCAGCTCGCCGTCAGCCGCGACGGCGTTCACTGGGCCCGTCCTGACCGGTCGCCTTATGTGCCCATGGGACGATCCGATCAATGGGACCGCTGGCTGAACATGTTCGGGGTAGGCATGATCCGCGTCGGCAACGACCTCTACCAATACTACTGGGGCACGGGCCGCCTCCACGATTCCGTCTTTCTGCGTCCCGAGATGGCTGCCCAGCCGCCGCACAACCCCTCCGGCACGGGGCTCGGCGCCGTGCGCCAACGCCTCGACGGATTCGTCGCCGCCGAGGTCGATTATAGGGGCGGCTCGATCACCACGCCGCCCGTCGTGTTCAGCGGCAACCGCCTGCAACTGAATCACGATTCCGGGGGAACCGGAACCATCTTCGTCGAAGTGCGCGATTTGAACGATCTGCCCTTGGGCGGCTACAGTCTAGCCGACTGTGAGGAAATCACCGGAAACGACGTGGCGTGGGAAGTCCGCTGGCGCGGCAACGGCGACGTCTCGCCGCTTATCGGCAAGCCGGTCAAACTGCATTTCCTACTCCGCGCTACGAAGCTTTACGCGTTTCAATTTGTGAAAGATTCCTGACGCGGCGTTGGTGCAACCAAGAGTCCACCAGAAAGGCACAAAGGACACGAAGCTTTTCTTCTTTGCACTCTTTGTTCTACTATTTTCGAAAGCGTTATCCTCTTGACGAAATTCTCAGTAGAACTCAAGCAGTGTCAAGACATTGTGGCTATCGGCCCCGTCTCCCCTGCTTGGTGTTTGAAACCCTTCTGGTTGCGGCTATGCTGCGCGGCCTCCTTCGTGCGTATGTGGTCTAGGCAGTCTTCGCGCGGAAACAACAGACTAAAGACGGACAATGCAAGGGGAAATGGGGAAATGAACATGAGGCGTGTACACAGAGCGATGGTCTTGATGATGATGCTCTTGGTCGGCGCACTTGCGTGGGGCGCATCGGAGGATTTTGCGGTCGATCCCCTCTGGGGCGGCACGAACAACCGGGACGCGCCGCACGACTTCGGTTTCTCGAACACGGACCATTGCGGACGCGTCCCGGGCGAGTTGGGCGGCATGTTCTCATCACAACCGGCGTACTATGCGACCTCCGTAGGGCCTTTCGACCACCTGCACGGCCGGCTTTTCTTCGGGTTCTACTACAAAAAGGCCGGCGGTTCGGAGGGCAGCTTCAGCATCGGGTTGTTCGAACCGCGAGAAAACGGCGAGCGGCCTGACGCGCTCGCGATACGGTTCGAGAACGGCGACCAACCGCGCGTGCTGTTTGCCATTGGGGAGGATCGGACAGACGTACCTGTCACCCACATGGACGCCGTCGGCGACCGCTTCCCGACGCTCGTGGGCGACGGCGCCGTGCACTATATAGAGCTCGATTACGACCCCGACGAAGGGCCGCACGGCCGGATACGGGTGCTCGTGGACCGCGTGAATCGGTTTCTTTACCATCTGACCGCCGAGCAACGCGCTGCTTCGATCAACTTGACGCACTTCGGATTGTTTGCCGAGGCGACGCAGCAGGACGAGCCGCTGGGAGAAAACGGGGACAGTCCCGGCTCTGTACAAAACAGGGCAGAAAACGGGGTCAGTCCCGGCTCGGGGACTCGCCTGGGACAGTCACCGTTTTCTTGTTATCTGGACGACGTCGTTTTCACGTCCACACCGGGCGAAACGCCGCAATCCAATTCCGTAACCGAAGTGATGCGGCACAACCACTTCGAGCGACCCACGGTCGGTTCGGCCAGGATACTGCGCCCTGGGCATCATCGTTTGGATGATCCGATGCTTGTGGCGCTTCATCAAAGCGCGCGGCTCGCCCACGATGCCAGCGGCGAGCGTATCGGGTGGGAAGCCCCCGAGAACGCAGTCGGCAAATTGAAGACACCCTACCTGTTGTTTCCGACGGGAAAAGGCTCGCGATTGACGCTGGACGCCGATATCAAAGGCGGCGAGATACTCGTTCAGTTCCTCGACGCGCGCGGGAACGCGATTCCGGGATTTTCTTTTGTCGATTGCGTACCACTGACCTCCGGCGGCGATGATCGGGTCGTTCTGCGGTGGGAAGCCGTCGGCGAACCGCACCTGATGCGCCAACAGCCCATGGACCTCGCGCGGCTCAACCAGACCAGTGTCGCCATCGAGTTCCGCATCCGCAACGCGCGGTTCTATGCGTTTGCCATCGAACCGGGCGAAGAAATCCCGATGTATCTCGGCGACGGCCCGCACCTGTTCGTCGACGACTATCTCATCCGATCAACTGAGCGCGTAACCAGGCGTATCGAACAGCCGTTGCGACTGTTGTACATGGGAGATCGCCCCGGCGAATGGATTCCTTTCCAAGACCCCGGCCAGAACCCGGCCGTGGCCGAAGGCATCGCGGCACTGCATACAATGGGGGATACCCTCGCACAACAAGAACCGCAATATCCCACATGGGGCGAGGTGCTGTTCGACCACGAACGCAAGGTGTTTCGGTGGTGGTTGGCGGACCCCGCGCCCGGGGTACGGCAGGCCCTTCATTACGCGGAATCGACGGACATACTCGATTGGCCCCAGCCCGACGAGAAACGGATCGTCTTCAAATACGACGGATTCGGCGGCACGACTTTCGATGATGGCCCGAATGCACCCAACGCCGACCGGCGCTATAAGGCGGTGTACTACGTCCACGAACCCCCGCCGCTCGGAACGCACGTCGCCTTTTCACCGGACGGCATCGAGTGGACGCCCTATGCCGGTAACCCGGTGATTCCTACCTATTCCTACAACGATCCCGCCTGGGCCGTGAGCGTTGGCGACGTTACGTCGTCGTTTTGGGATCCCATCCGGAGGCATTACGGCATGTTTGTGCGGAACCACACTAAATCGGCCGAGGAGTTCGGCGTCCAGTCGTTCACCGGCCGGCCAGGCTTAGGCGTCCGTCTCGACAACCAAACCGTAAGCGATGATTTCATTCATTGGGAGCTTCCGTGGCGGGTGATGTGTCCCGATGCCCTCGATACAGGACTGACGGAGTTTCACGGCGTGTCGATGCTGGCACGGGGCGACCTGTTGCTGGCCTTCGTTAACAAGATTAGCGGCGCGTTATCCGACAATTGTCCGACGGAATTGGCCGTCAGCCATGATGGCCGCCATTGGCAACGGTTTCGCGAACCGTTCCTTGCCCCGAACCCCGACCCGGCAGCGGTGGACCACGGCATGGCCTGGGCAGGTCACATGCCGCCGTGGCAGGCGGGCGATCGCGTCTTTTTCCACTACGGCACAAACGAGGTCGGATTCAAATCGCCCAAAGGATACGGAAGATGGAGAAGGGCTTGGGCGGTGATTCCGCGAGACCGCTACGTCGCACGCGTTGCCGAAGGAGACAAGGCAGGCGTTCTTTGCACCCATCTACTCAAGTACACCGTCCGTGATCCGCTCGAACTTGCCATTAACACCGACGCCGACGCCGGCGAATTGCGTGTGCAGATAACCGATGTGGACAGCCGTCCTCTCCAAGGATTCGCGTTCGACGATTGCCGGCCCATCTCCGAGGACAGCCTGGATACCCCCGTCACCTGGCGACGTCCGCTCGACGAACTACGCGACCAACCCTTCCACCTCGAGTTTCAACTCCGCAACGCCAAACTGTATGGATTTTCATTCAAGAAGGCCCCCGGCGGCGCAAAAGCCCCTCAGGAGTGATTCCCCATGCGGCTCAGTCAACTCGTCGGAAATCGGTACAAGGAACGGCCCGCCGAGGCCACGCTCGACAGCCATGCGTTGCTATTGCGCGGCGGATACGTCCGCCAAGTGGCTAACGGCATTTACTCGCTGCTGCCGCCGGGACTGCGCGTAGCTCGAAAGATCGAAGGCATTATTCGGGAAGAGATGAATCGGATAGGCGGCCAGGAAGTCCTCATGCCCGTTGTCTTGCCACGGGAACTGTGGGACGAATCCGGCCGGTATGATTCCGTCGGCACCGAGTTGGCCCGGTTCCCCGACCGCACCGGCCACGATATGCTGCTTGCGATGACGCATGAGGAGGCCGTGGTCAATCTCTGCCGGGGCGAGACAAGCAGCTACGCGCAACTCCCGTTCATGGTGTACCAGATCCAAACCAAGTTTCGAGACGAACTGCGATCGCGCGGCGGACTCATCCGCGTCCGCGAGTTCACGATGAAAGACGCCTACTCGTTCCACGCCTCTCAGGACGATCTCCGCGCCTACTACGACGTGTGCATGAATGCGTATCGGCGCATTTTCGCGCGGGTCGGTTTGCCCGAGGTTGCCGTCGTCGAGTCGGACCCGGGCATGATGGGCGGACTCGCGGCGCACGAGTTCATACTACTCACCGACGTGGGCGAAGACACCATCGCCGTGTGCGACACCTGCTCGTATCGCGCGAACTTCGAGGTCGCTAAGAGTCGTCCCGAAGCCTATCCGGAAGAACCCAAACCGCTCGAGAAGGTCCACACACCTGGCAAGAAGACGATCGAGGAGGTGGCGGCGTTTCTTGGCATCGAGCCGCGACAGACGGTCAAGGCCGTATTCTACGACGCCGATAACCAGGGGAAGCTCGTGATGGTGTTGATACGCGGCGATCTCGATGTCAACGAGGCCAAGATCGCCCGGCACATCCAGCGTGAGCCCGCACCGGCTGAAGAGATCCGGATTGTCGCCGCCGGTGCCGTGCCCGGCTACGCCACCGCGATCGGACTCGATCGAACCACCTGCACCATACTCGCTGACCACTCAGTGGCCGAGTCCGACAATCTCGTGTGCGGCGCCAACGAGGTCGATTACCATATGAGAAACTTTAACCTGGAACGAGACCTGCCGGGCGTAACACCAATGGATGTAGCGCAAGTTCGCGACGGCGACGCCTGCCCCGTCTGTGAAGGCCGCCTTTGGCTGCGCCGGGGCATCGAAGTAGGCAACATTTTCCAACTCGGAACCAAGTACACCGAGGCCATGGCCATGACGTATACGGACGAAAACGGCGAGACCTGCATACCGATCATGGGGTGCTACGGCATCGGCGTAGGCCGGCTCATAAGTGCGGTCATCGAAATCCATCACGACGATTACGGTCCGAAATGGCCCGTCTCGATTGCGCCGTGGCAGGTGCACGTCAACGCCCTCAACCTGGCCGCTTCGGGCGTCAAAGATGTCGCCGAGACGTTGTACACCCAACTCACCGACGCCGGCGTCGAGACCCTCTACGACGACCGCGATTGCCGCGCCGGGTTCCAGTTCGCCGATGCCGACCTGCTCGGCGCGCCGTTCCGCGTCATCGTCAGCGAGCGCAACCTAAAAAAAGACCAACTCGAATGGAAACGCCGCGACACCGGCGACACCGGCGCCATGCCGCTCGAAAACGCCGCCCACACCATCGCCGGCTGGGTAAAAGAGGTCCTCGAAAATCCGCAGTCGCGTCGTGAAGAATCCGCGCAGCAAACAACGGCATAGCCAGAGGCACTCCGTGACGCGCGGCATCGCTAACGTCATACCGGCTTCTGCCGGTGGCTTTTCGACAGGTGTTCTGCGCGGCGGCGGGCTTGGTTTTCGTGAACGGCGCGGAGCCATTCGGACGCGTCGTAGCCTGCGGGCAACATACGGCGGATGAATGGGTCGAGCGTTTCTTCGTGCCAGAGGTCGCAGAACGAGTCGTAGAGTTGGACGTGGTTTTTCATTCGCATTGCGTCGGTATACGGGCGGCCGAGCGTGACGCCGTCCAGGTCGATGAAGTAGAAAGACGCCCCGTCCCGAGTGAATATGTTCTTGCCGGACAGGTCGGTGTGCTGCGCGCCGGTTGCCGTGAGCGCATTGACGCTGTCGGCCAGCGCGAACAAGAACGCGCGGACCTCGTCCGACGCGGCCCCGCGACCGGCCATACTGCGGGCGTGATCCTCGACGTTGCGGCACCCCTCGAGGCGCTCGGATATGAGCGCATTCGCCATGATGAGGCCGAGACGACGCATCTCGATGAACGCGCACACCTTTGGCACGCCGACTCGATGCGCCTCGAGAAACCGCGCCGCGACCCACCCCTGACGATAGCGACGGCGGTAAAACGTCCGCTTAAGGGTCTCCACTAAGCCGAGCCGGCTAGTCTTGACCACCCACGCGCCTACGGTGCGCGTTTCGGATTTCTCAGCGCGCTTCAGCGTCTTGCCTGGCGTCGCGACCGCAGCAAGAACCGCGTCGAGCGCCACGTCTGCCCGGCGATACGTCGTGGCTCCCGCAATGCGATCCACGACCACGCCGTCTGACGCCATCGCGCTATAGGCCGGCGTCTCGCGACACGAGATGATGTCCGAGATGCGGCCCTTAAGCCTGTACGCGTTGTCCAGCCACTTCGGAAGCGAAACGGGCCCATAGCCTTCGCAAACCGAAGCGAATAGTGCGGGGTCCAGTCCGTTCTTATCGAGCGAGCGTCGAAATCGGAAGAGGTTCTGCGCGCGTTGTACCGCCGTCAGCGCCGGAAAGCGTTTTGCCTTGTCGAAGTCAATCAGGTAAAGGTCGCCCGCCGCGCCCACAAGCACATTGTGCACTTGGAGGTCGGCGTGATACACGCCGAGATCGTGCATCCGCCGAACCAGCCGGCCGAGATCCGTCATGAGCGAAAACGGGGACTGTCCCAAGCGAGCGAAGCGAGACGGGACTGTCCCCATTTTCTCGACCTCATCCCCGAGAAACTGGCACAAACCGACCGCTTCGAGTACTCGGGTGGCGATTTTGCCCCGGTAGAACGGCCCGCGACGTTCCCACAGCACACCCAACGGCTCGGCCGTCGGCAGCTCCTCGTCGAACAGCGCTACCAGCAGTTGAAACTCTCGCAAGGGGCGGTTCTGAAGAAAGTACGCGTCCTCAACAAAACGGCGGACGAAGCCGCCCCGCCGATACGTTCGGATGAGGCCTACACCCGACTCGAAAGGGAAACGCTCGAGCGCGCCCCGACCCGCGCCTTCTACTTGTTCGCACCCGTGGCCGCGCAACAGCGCCCCCGAAATGGCGACGGCCCATTCTTCACGGACCAGGGCGTTTCTCCGCCCGTCTCTTTGTTCAGCAAACCGCATCCGAGTGATCGTAACTTGCCTCGATTGCCCTGGGCTGCCGCTCTCGTATTATGGCCGCCGGCATGAGCGCGTCAAAGCAAAAAAGGACTGATGCAAGCGCAGCGACCCCGCCTAAGGAGGGGGAGCGTGGACGTGTCTGTCCCTTTTCTTGCGATCCCATTCCCGACGGATTCTGCGCCAAAACGAAGCACATTCTCTCATTCGCCGCAAAAAGGCGTAGCTTCTGCTCGGAAACCTGCGAGCACAGTCCCATTTCTGCTCATGGCCCACGCCCTGGCCAACGGCAGAGCGAAAACAGCACCCTTGTCTGCTCATATCTTCCATACCGCAACGCTGCGCTCGATGATGCCGCCGCAGTCATGGGGACGTCTCCATTCCGCAATAGTCCCATTGTCGCCCAAAAGAACGGCTCTTGGCAAGAACGCCTTGATTTGATTTCTGCGACACCGCATAGGGATACTTACCCTCCGCCCATATGGGAGACCGTACGACAACATGAACGGGAGGAGATCTAAGATGAAGAAGCGGACAGCCATTATCGTTTTGTACACGGCGTCTTTGCTGACCATCAACGCCATCGGACTCGCCCAGCATGACGCCGGACTCGCCACGATCAAAGACGCCGTGGCCCAACGCGCCTCGTCTTCGGATCCCAATTGGCGGTTCGGGAACGGCGACGCGCGGGGCATCGATCCCGGCGACACACTTGTCCTGGCCGAACTCCAGGGACCGGGCGTCATCAACCATATCTGGAACACCATCGCGTCGCCCGAGCCGAAATACCCAAAGTTGCTGTTGTTGCGCATGTACTGGGACGGCGAAAAGCACCCTTCCGTCGAGTGTCCCATCGGCGATTTCTTCGGCGTAGGCCACGGCATGAACGTCCCATTCGAGTCGCAGCAAGCGGTCGCGACCTCGAACGGCAACGCCCGCAACTGCTATTGGCCCATGCCGTTCCGCACATCCGCCAGAATCACGGTGACCAACGAGGGCAACGAGCGCACCAACGCGTTCTATTACTACATTGACTGGGAGAAGGCGGACAGGCTCGACAGGAATGCCGCGTACTTCCACGCGATGTATCGCCAGGAATACCCGGCCAAAATGGGCAGCCGCTATCTTCTTGCCGACATCAAGGGCCGAGGCCACTACGTCGGCACCGTGCTGAGCGTCCGGCAACGCCTCGAAAGTTGGTTCGGCGAGGGCGACGACTTCTTTTACGTTGACGGCGAGCAGGAGCCGAGCATTCGCGGCACCGGCACGGAAGACTATTTCTGCGACGCCTGGGGCTTCCGCGAACTGGACACCCCCTACTACGGCGTGCCCCTTTTCGAGGGGTCCCACGTCGGCGCCAGAACCAGCGTATACCGGTGGCATGTGACCGACCCGGTACGCTTCTACAAATCCTTGCGCGTTGAGATCGAGCACGTCGGGCCGTCCATCGCCGACACCGGCGAGCGAATCGGTTACGGAGAACGGCCCGATGATTTCGCGTCCGTGGCGTTTTGGTATCAACTCGAGCCGCACAAGCCGTTTCCACCTATCCCCAAAGGGTACGAACGCCTCTACGTCGAGGAAATCACCGGCGACCCGTTCGTAGACAATTCGAACGAACAGTTTGCGCGCTACTGGCTGAAAGCACTGATGGCGAAGTCAATGAATACCCATCGCGTGGTGCGCGTGGCCCAGCCGATCTTCACCGGCGCAAAGATCTCGATGGACGCAGCAAACAGCACCAGTGCCTCCATGAAACTTTCTGCGACCTTCCGGCCGCACGAGCACGTGCGGCCGACGCTGCGTGTAGCCGAATCCACGGTGCCCCCGAAAAGCAAAACCCAGACCACGATCGCCCTCGACGTTGACCAGCCCGTTTCGTTGGCGAGCCTCGAGCCGCTGCTACTCGATTGGACGGCCGTCTTTGCCGCACCAGGCAGAGACCCCATCGAGGTGACCGTGCCGCAACGCATCCTGTTTGAAGGGCCGTTCCCGATCGCCACGCAGACCGGCAGCGTCTCAATCAACGGCGCGCTGGATGAGTGGGGCGAACTGCCGTTTGCGTGTTCCGAACCCGCCATGATCAAAGTGGGTCACAAAGAGTGGGATGGCCCCGAAGACTGTTCGTTCCGATTCGGTGTGTCCATGGACGACGACTGGCTATACATTGCCGTGGTCGTCGCGGATGACGTCTCGATCGTTGACCCCGCCAATGAACCCTGGCAACAGGACGGCGTCGAGGTCCGCGTGACGGCGCTGCCCGATGCCGCCCGCGCGAACTGGGACGGCCGCGCCGAATTTGGTCAGTCACTCCTCATCGGCATGAGCCCCGGCGACCCCGACACGAAGATGATCCTGTATCAGCCCCGTTCGCTGCCCGAGGGAACCAAGGCCGTTTGCGTGAAGACGGACGGCGGTCACGTCAGCGAGATAGCCATCCCGATGGCGCATCTCGACGCCCAGCAAGGCGGCCGCTGGAAAGCATTGCGGTTAAATATCGCCGTCGACGACCTCGACGCGGCGGACGTCGAAATGTCCCAAATCTGGTGGCGCCCCGACTGGCGGACACCAATGACCTACAGCGATTCCGGGACCTTCGTGCGACCCTGACGGTAAGGCCCTATGTCCGTTGCGAGCCGGTTTCAGCAGACTGGGCTATTGGCCTTTGCTCAGCCATGGCCCATTCCTTTCTTCAGAAGGCGCGCTTGTACAGTTTCCCATGCGCGTCTGAGCGCGTCCTGTGCGTTCCAAGGTATTCAGGCACGTCCCGCGCAGATGAGCGATAGCGCGTCTGCAAGGCCGTGCGTCGTTGTCCTCTCTCGCAGCGGTGAAAACGCGCACTGGAACGCACGGGCCGTCGCGTTCTATACTCTCCACGTGACAAACCGTCCGTTAGCAAAGTCGTTCAACAGGCACGCGCATGCCGTGCGGCCGGGACGCCCTACGCGTCTGGAACCGTAACGTGAGCCCGCCGAAGGCGTGCACTTCGGGGGCTCAACGTGATACAGTGGGCGCGCTGCCTGCGGGGGAATTACCGAGGTAACCACGCCGGCGCTGGAGAGGTAGCCATGGCAAAACAAAGGAGAAGAAAAAAGACCGTAGCGTTTCAGGACGCCGTGAAAATGATATCCCCGGGCACCCGCGTGCGCGAGGCGATATCCGCCATTCTACAGAGTCGAATGGGCGCCCTGCTGTGCATTGGCGAGCCGAAACGATTGGCAGAACTGTCTGAGGGCGGCGTGAAAGTGGACGCGCCGTGCACGCCGCAACTGCTCTACGAACTCTGCAAGATGGATGGCGCCATCATACTTAATCGGGACGCGAGTCGGATCGCCTATGCCAACCGATTCTTGAAACCGGACAGCTCGATCCCTTCCGACGAAACCGGAACAAGGCACCGCGCCGCCGAGCGCCTGGCGCGACAAGTCGGGTGTACGGTCGTTGCGGTGTCCGAACGCCGATCGAGCGTGACCGTTTACGCCGGCAACGCGAAACAAGTCATGGACAATATCGCGACGCTTCTTAACAAGGCTACGCAAGCCATCCAGACGCTCGAGAAATACATCAACGTGCTCAATCAAACCACGCAGGATCTGACCACACGCGAGTTCCAGGATATGGTAACCATCTTCGACGTCTGCCGCGCCGTACAACGGTGCGAGATGGTCGTCCGTATTGCCGAAGAGGTCGAACCCTACATTCTCGAACTCGGGACAGAAGGACGGCTTATCGAGTTGCAGTTGCAGGAATTGACTATCCCGGTTGAGGAAGCGGAATTGGTCATCAAGGACTACTACCGCGAAAAACCCAACCTCAATTACGACGATGTACTTAAAAAGGTCCGGGCCATTTCACAGCACGACCTGCTGAACCTAGGCCACATCAGTCAGGCCCTCGGCTACGGACCCCATCTCAGGAGCGTCGACACCTATCTCTCGCCGCGTGGTTACCGCGTACTTACGCAGACGCACCGATTGTCGCCGCAGATTATCGAAAGCCTCGTGCAACGCTTCGGCGCCCTGCAACAGATTATGCGCGCGCCAAAGGACGATCTCGTCGCCGTCGAGGGCGTCGGCGAAGTCCTTGCCGAGCGCGTCCGCGTGAGTCTCAACCTATTGCGGAATCAGCTTGCCTTGGACAGAAGGTGAGCGGCCTCGTTGTCGCGTTGTCGCCGTCAGCGATCCGCGAGCTGCGGACGGACTTGAACGTGAAGAAAGGGCCAATGCATGCCCTATGTCTTGGACTGTGAGATCGCCGCGAATGATGAAGCGGCGCCCGCACACCGTCGAATGCGCGTTTGCGCGCCCCAGATCGCACGCGAAGCCCAACCAGGACAATTCGCCATGCTCCAGACCGCCGACGGATACGCGCCTTTTCTCCGCAGGCCGATGAGTTTCGAGCGCGTGCTTCCCGAGGCAGTTGCCTTCCTCTACAAAGTCGAAGGCGAAGGCACCCGTCTGCTGGCCGCGATGCGGCCCGGACAAACCATCTCCGTGCACGGCCCCCTCGGTAAGGGCTTCTCCATCGACTCGACAATCAGCCGGCACATCCTCGTCGCCGGCGGCATCGGCGTGGCCCCATTGCCCGCGCTCGCCGACGCCGTCACCCGGGCGTGCAGGCGCCCCCCCGACGTCGTCATCGGCGCCCGCACCAAACGCTTCCTGCTGTGCGGCGACGTCTTCCGCAGCATGGGGTGCGAGGTTTACCTCGCCACGGACGACGGTTCCGTCGGGGAAAAGGGAGTTGCTTCGCACGTCCTCGAGCGCCTCGCGCCAAACCCGGATACACAGATCTATGCCTGCAGCCCCATGCCCATGATGCGCGCCACAGCCCAGATTGCCGCCCGCTCGGGTGCAGCCTGCCAAGTATCGCTCGAAGCCCAGATGGCTTGCGGCGACGGCGCCTGCTTGGGGTGCGTCGTCGAGTCGATATTCGAGAACGAAGGCGAAAAGATGGTCCGCGTCTGTACCGACGGGCCCGTCTTCGACGCACAACATATTGACTGGAACGCGCACAACTTTGCCTATGATCGATAGGGATTAACTGCCAGCTCTCAGCTTCTAGCTGTCAGCTATCGGTTTTGGGGATGCCGCTGGGTATCGGCAGGGGTCTGCGATGAAGCCAAATCTCGAAGTCCGCATCGGGGCGCTCCGAATGAAGAACCCCGTTACCGTGGCCTCCGGCACGTTCGGATACGGCCAAGAATACGCCCGCTATTTTGACATCGCGGCATTGGGCGCGGTTACGATAAAGAGTATTACCCTAAAGCCCCGCGCAGGCAATGCGCCGCCCCGACTTGTCGAGACCCCGGCCGGCATTCTCAACGCCATCGGCCTGCAGAACGTCGGGCTCGACGCCTATCTCGCCGAGAAAGCTCCCTTCTTGAGAAAACACGGCGCCACGATCATCGCGAACATTTACGGCAGCCAACCCGACGAATATTGCGAACTCGCGCGACGCCTCGAGGAGGCCCACGCTGCCGACGCCATCGAGGCCAACCTGTCGTGTCCCAACGTGCATGACGCCGCAACCGCGCGCGGCCCCGCCCTCGTGGCCCAAATCCCTGAGCGCGTGGCTGAATACAGCCGAGCGCTGCGCGCCGCAACGAAACTGCCGTTGCTCGTGAAGCTGACGCCGAACGTCGCCGATATCGTCGCACCCGCGACCGCTGCCGAAGGGGCCGGCGCCGACGCCGTCTCGCTTGTCAACACCTTTCGGGCGACGGTCCTCGACCGACAGACGCTGCGCCCGTTCCTGGGAGCTCGCGTGGGTGGCCTCTGCGGTCCGGCGATCAAGCCGATCGCATTGCGTATGGTCGCCGAGGTGGCGGCGTC
>Ga0180438_10005698_pt1 | contig 17191 bp, 19 predicted proteins | sample SS_ome_12_FD_132455 | JGI IMG/M metagenome (GOLD analysis project Ga0180438, IMG submission 132455) | Hypersaline lake sediment archaeal communities from the Salton Sea, California, USA - SS_3_D_2 metaG | ecosystem: Environmental > Aquatic > Non-marine Saline and Alkaline > Hypersaline >...
CTTCTCCATTGCGCATCCTTATCCCGAATCCGTCAACAAGCCTCCTTATGTTTTCAGGGCTTTCATGGTTGATGCTTTTCCTTGCGAACTTTGACATTGATATTGCAAAGCTGTTTGTCAGGTACCTGTTTCTCATAGCGCCCAATATCATCCGCGCAAGTGCATATGCTGCTATGTCCTCCCTCTTTTCGTAATCCTCAACATACTGTTTGGTGTTTATCCCGGTAGAGAGGCTGGCAAGGATAAGCCTGACTGCTTTATCCATTATCTCATCAGTCACTTCCATTTCCCCGAGCGCTTCTTTGCCTTCGGAGGTAAACGGATATTTAACTGCAAAATCCAAATCAGCCATCTCAATCCCACCAACTATTGGGTTTTTATAATTAAATTGTTTTCTATATCCGGTTGATGTTTATGAAAAAGGAGTATTATAAAGGAGATACTGAAGAGGAAAGGGACCCAAGGCTCAAATGGGACTGGAAATGGAGGGCGATTTTCCTTTTTTTATTCGGAGTGCTCATACTCGTCTTCGGCTTTGTCCATTACAACACCATTATACTCTACATTCTTTTCGGGATAATCACGCTGATTGCCGCATACTGGATATACGACTATGCGAAGAAGGCAAAGGAGACGGAAAGCAAAGGAAAAAACAATCAATTTAAAGCTTAATCATGAAGTGTCTCCATGGGAAGAGTGATTGAGGCGAACAATGTTGTCAAAACCTATCCTGGAAAGGTTACTCTTTTCAATTTCTCGCTTGATGTTGAGGACGGGGAAGTCCTGGGCCTTCTGGGCCCTAACGGAGCTGGAAAAAGCACATTCATAAGGATACTGACCGGGCTTGAAAAGGCGGATGCCGGAGAAATCAAATTATTCGGAAAACGCACATCAAAGGAAGGAAGAAAAAAAATAGGCGTAGCTCCGCAGGAAAATTCGATATATCCTCTTCTTACATGCATGGAAAATCTCCTTTATTTCGGTTCATTGTACGGAGTTACAGGGAAAAAAGCAAGGGAAAAGGCGGATTCCCTTCTTAAGGAGCTCGGGCTTTCGGACAAAAAGAATGTTCCTGCAGGATACCTGAGCGGCGGAATGAAAAGGAGGGTGAATCTTGCATGCGCGCTTATGCATGAGCCGAGAATAATAATACTTGACGAGCCTACGACGGGCCTTGACCCTGCGACAAGAAGAAACATGTGGAAGATGGTAACAAGGCTGGTCAGGGAAACAAAAGCAACGCTCATTCTTACAACGCATTACATGGAAGAGGCGGAAGCATTATGCGAAAGGATAGCATTCATAAATGCGGGGCAGATTGTTGCAGAAGGAAACCCGAAAGAACTCAAGAAAATGGCAGGAAAGGAGATTGCAAAAATAAAAAGCATTCCTGGGGTTTATGCGAATCTTGAACCGCAGCTGAGAAAAATAGCCGGTATAGACGTTACGGTTACAGAGCATGGAGTGGTTATCGAATCCGACAATGTTTCACAGAAAATTTCAGCCATAACTAAGGCATTCGGAAAATACAAGGAGGAAATAATAGAGTTTTCCGTATCACAGCCGTCCATTGAGGACGTATTCCTGAAACTGACGGGCTCGCAGCTTAAAGGGGTTGTTAAAGTTGAACCTAAGAAACGAAGTTGAAAAGGACATGAAGCAGTTCTTCAGGGAAAGAAGAACGCTGATACTGCTTTTCGCAGTTCCGGTACTGGTACTTCTTGTGCTGGGCGGTGTTTTCGGAAGGACATCAACCGAAGTTGACAGGAGCGTGATAGGATTATGCGACCTTGACAACAGCGAATTCTCAGGAATCTTCGTTGCAGGAATAGAAAACAACACGAAAATCATGGATTACAGCAACAACAGCAACTGCAGTTCTTTCGTGGAAAAGGAAGTGCTTGAAGGAAGGCTGTCTGCCGCGATAGTTATACCTGCAGGATTTGAAAAGGGAATAACCGACGGAATATCCCAGGATCTTACGGTATATCTTGATAATTCCAGGATACAGACATCTCCTTCCATAGAGGCGTTCATGAAAGCTGCGGTCCAGGAAACCGGGCAGGAGATAGGAAACAGGTTCATACTTACGATATGGGAGCGGCTTGATGATGCGGACGGACAGCTTCTCGACCTTATAGAAGAGGTCAATGGAAGCAGGAACAGGGCAATCGAAATCAAGCAGTCCCTGCAGGAAACCGCCGATTCCCTGAATTCGATGAATCTCGGGATTGTTGAAGACGAGCTTGATGCGGCAAACTCCACGATATATCATGTGCTGGATACCCTTGAATCTGCAGAAGGCAATCTTACCGAAATAGAATCCGAATTCGCAGAATATGATGAAGAGCTTGAAAAAAGCGAGCAGGACCTTGAAAACATAATCGAAATTCTTGGGAATGCAAGCTCCCTGGTTAAAAATGCAAAGTCTGCAGTCAACTGCTCAAATCCGGTTTACCTCCCATACTGCCTTTCGCTGGATTCATTGAACAGCGAGATAATATCTACGAACGATTCGATTGCGGAAAGGCTGGATGCGATAAGGGATGCAAGGAGCGATATTGCAGAATCCAATGAAACAATCCAGGATTTCAAGTCAAGCATAGAGGATGCAAGGGAAGGTTCCGAAGATGCCGAGCAGAGAATAGAAAACATGCGTGATTTCGTCTACGGCCTTGTCCAGAGCAAGCAGAAGGCACTTTCAACGATATACGAAATCAATTTATCGCTTGATACTGTTATTGAAAAAAGCTATGAGCTGGAAAGCATAATAACCGACAGCAGAAACCAGATATCCGAAATAACGTCAAGGCAGCCGGAATCCATAGTATCACCTATAATACTTTCTTCAAAGCGCCTTTTCGGGGAAAGGACATTCTTCGATTTTCTCCTTCCAAGTCTTCTTCCCATGATACTTATGTTCATATCATTGTTTCTTTCATCCACTTCGCTTGTAAGGGAAAAGAATATGGGGATACTCGGAAGGATAGCGGTGTCCCAGGTAAATTCATTGAAGTATGCGGTTGTAAAAGTAATAAGCTACACCATCGTTCTTATACCTGAAGCAATATTGCTCGTATTGATTTCATCCCTTCTTTACGGCGCATTCCCGATATTCGATATTGCAACAAGCCTGATAGTATTCCAGACCCTTGTGCTGCTTCTGCTTGCATTTACGGCAATAGGTGTCCTGATAGCGATCTATTCGGAATCCGAGGCAACAGCATTCCTCGCATCGCTTGTCGTAGGCCTTCCGCTTCTTTTCATGAGCGGTTTACTGTTCCCGTTTGAATTCATGCCCACGTATATATCCGCGATAGGATACGCGTCTCCTTTGACCCAGGCAGTACTTACCATGCAGTCCGTGGTTCTTTATCATTCACCGCAGGCGATAGGATTCGGAATACTTATCATCTATGCCCTGGTATTCATAATCCTCTCGGCAATTTCAATCAGAAGGGTAAGATGATGCAGACAAGAAAACAAAGAATAACGCAGAAACTGAAAACCGTCCTGAAAAAGGCATTGCCCCTGGCAGAAGCAGCGCTGATGATCAATCTTGCAGCACTTCCTTCATGCGAACGTTCCGGAAAGCAGGAGTGCGCGGCATACACAGAACATGCATTCTCAAAAACACTGAATGAAGGGGAAACTGCCGATGCCGGAAACATCACTGTCAGATTATCCGCAATGAATGAAACAGGGATACATTACGATTTCTTCTGCGGTAAAACGAAAATAGATTCGCAAACCGTCCAGCCGTCCGCATTTTCTCCTGTTTTTCCTGAAAGGCCTTATGCGGTCACTGCAGGGATATTCTATCCTGATTCATCATACCCCGAGCATGAATTCTCTGTTTACGTTTCCCATAAAAAAGTTGATTTTCAAAATAAAAAAGTGGAAGTCTACATAAGCACGGTGCTTAATCGCTAGGCTTCAACAGGCTTTTCCTTTTTGAAGAATATCAGGTAATCCTCTTTCTCCTTGAATTTCTGGTAAAGCATGTATCCTGCATCGAAAAGTAATACCGCTATGAAGAAATCCCAGCGCCCCCACAAAATCGCAAGAAGAGAACCGAGCTTAAGAACCGGCCTGTATTTTGTAATGAACTTATACCTCTCCCCGAAATTCTGCTCATCTATGAAAGCAAGGATAAGGAAGTAGCCGAAGAATGGAATGGTAATCTCAGGAAATCCGAAGAAAAGCAGCGACATCATTGCGACCACGAAACCAAGGATATGCGCAACAGTATCTATCTTTCTCGCAAAAACCTGTGCAACCAGTGCTGCAAGGAATATTTCCGAAAATGAAGCAGCGCTTATCAGATAGCCGATAAGCACACCGTAAATGACAGCAAGAGGATATTTCAGCAGGGATTTTCCCTTTTGTTCATCCTCTATCCAGTCCACCCATTTCACGAAAATTCCGCTTATGAATGCAAGAACGTAATACAGCATATCTACACCTTTAATTTGGAGTATAACAACGGCAACACGATAGTTGCATCACTATTAACAGTTATATGGTTTGCGTTTTCCTTTAGCTTTCCCCAGGAAATTGCCTCCTTTGTTTTTGCGCCTGAAAGCGAGCCGTCCCATTCTGCCGCTGTCGTCACATAAACCGCATAATCGAAACCTCCTCGCAGGATGTTCACCCCGATGGCGTGATGCTTCGATATTCCGCCGCCAAGGATTATCCCCCCGGTCCTGTCGGCATCCAGCACTATCGATGCAAGCTCATTCATATCCGCAGTCACATCAATTCCGAAATCCTTTCTTTTCTGCTTGAAAAAATAAGTCTGCAGACCTATCGCCGAGTCGGTTATCCCCGGAGAATAAACCGGAATGTCATTCTTGGCGCACCAGTAAAGGAATGAGCCCTCATCAAGAGTTTTTCCTATCGCCTTTGCAACTTCGCTCGGAGAAACTATTTTTTTCTTTGAATAAAGCTCTTCAAAAACAGGCTGCATCCATGTTTCAAGAAATTCATACCTGTCGTTCGGCACAAGGATATTTCCTATCCTGTTTATGCCCTTCTCATGCAGCTCTTTGTCATCAAGGCTGAAATCCCCAAGAAGATAAGGCTTCTGGCTGCGGATTAAATCATGGTCAAGGCTTCCCCCGGTGGTTATTATCACGTCGACCAGCTTGTTTTTGCACATGTCAGTGAAAATTCCTCTCAGTCCCGAAGCCACCATGTTTGCAGTGAATGTAAGGAATATCTTTGCCCTTTCCTTTTTCATTTTTTTGATAAGTTCCACCGCACGGCCCAGGTTTGTTGACTGGAATCCCACGTGCTCGATATCGGAAAACACATCCCTTGCGTCAATATCCTTTATGTCATCCATGGTTGGTTTATGCAGGGAAAGGTTTTTTAATGTGGAAGAACTGTTGTCAAAGATGTGAAATACGGTATTTAAATATTTCCATCCATTAATTTATTATGACAAAACCCGTAAAAATCGCCGTTATAGGCTGCGAGCCGAAGAACTCGATAAAATTCAGCCACGGCGGTTCAAGGCATGACATAAGGCATCTTTTAAGGAAAAAAATAAAAGCGCTGGGAGATAGGTACGAGCCCCTGGTGCACTGGCCGGCAAACAATATAAGGGATTTTCCGGACAGCAAGAAAATAGATGCGGTAATGATTCCCGGTTCCCCGCTTAATATTGATGATGAAACTCTTGGAAAAACGGACTGGATGAAAAAACTTCTTGATTTCATAGCGCACGTCCATGGGAAGGTGCCCATGCTTGGGATATGCTTCGGCCACCAGGCAATAGCAAGAACATTCGGTTCAAGCATAATGTCATATACGAAAAAGAAAATATTCTACGAAATAGGATTTGAAATCACAAAAATGACGGATAAAGGAAAGGATGAGCAGAAAGACGGGATTTTCAAGGATATCCCTGAAAGGTTTCCTGCGCTTTATTCGCATTTCCAGTATGTCGGCACAGTTCCGCAGGACGGATCTGTTCTCGCAACCAGCATAAACCACAAGAATAAGAGCATCCAGGCATACAAAATAGGAAACATGACTTACGGAGTGCAGTTCCATCCTGATTACAATGAGGCGAACCTGATGGAAATCATCCAGAGCAGGAATGCGCTGATAATTGAACACATAGGTTTGAGGCCTTTGATCCGGTCGGTTAATGAAAGGCATGACCATAAAATCATAAAGAATTTCCTGGATATTATATAGTAATATAAATATTATTTCCAAATCTGCTGCATGGATGAATGGATGCTTACAATAGCTGCAGGGCTTCTTCTTTCTATAATCCACCTGGTAGCGCCGAAGCTGGAAAACATCATCCATGGAAAGCATAAGCAGATTATGAGCCTCAGCGCCGGTATGTTTCTTGCATACATATTTCTAGAAGCGCTGAAAGTTGTTTTTAAGGCCCATCTTGAACTTGGAGTAATCATAATAATATTATTCTTCAGCGGTTTTGCATTGTATCATATATTCAGCAAATATCTCTACCAGCATACCAAAGACAGGAAAAAACTCGAGGTGGAGCTGGATGAATTGCTTTATGCAGGTTCTGCAGCGGATTCAATATTCACGGGGTTTGCCCTTGCCGTAATACTTGATATCAATGAGCCGGTTTATTTCGCATTAATCCCATTCGTTCTTCACAGTTTTTCCGCAACCCTTTCATTCCAGAGCCATCACGGGCATTTCAAAACCCCGAAAATCCTACAGTACCTTCTTGCCTTTCTGCCATTGCTGGGTGCGGTGATAGGGGAAGCGGTTATTCTTGAAACAGGGGCATTCCATTACCTGTTTGCATTTGTTACCGGTGCCATACTTTATATTTCAATAAGGCATATGCTTCCTGAAGGAAAAGAAGGCGACCTGGTTTATTTTGCAATAGGCGCGTTAACAGGAAGTATTTTGCTTATTCTTTGATTTTTATTCCGTACCATAATATCAGGGCGGAAGAAATCATCAGCATTACTTTGGCTGCAAACAGGAACGAATATGAACTCTCGGCAAGCATTCCCGCTATGCTAACACCGACCATCGCACCGGTTAAATGCGCATATGTGAATACCGCAACATCCCTTCCAAGGTTCTCCTTTTTCGGGATAATGGAAGAAAGCTTTGATGCGCTTGTTCCGTAAAACGCCCATGATACGTTGTCAAAAGCCAGAAGAAGAATGAATATCCAGAGTTCATTCCAGAAAAATATCTGCAGGAACCAGGCTGATGCAACCATAAGCGCTCCTGCAACTGCAGTTTTTCTGATTCCGAATCTGTCAACGGTTTTCCCTGCAAAATAGGATGCAAAAGACCAGATGAGGAAAACGCCTGTTATAAGCGCGCCCACACCCGATATCGTAAATGAAAATTCATTGATCAGGAAAATATAAACGAAGTAGGAATAAATCAGCGCATCTGCGCATCCTGTGGAAAATGAGAGCATTGAATTTGCCAGCCCGTTCCTTGTCTTTAAAATTCCCAATGAAAATTCTGTTTTCTGTGTTCTCTTTCCGACTTCCTTGAAAGAAAATGTCGATACTGCAGCAAGTATGCTCAAAACGATTATGATTGAAAAAAGTGCAGTGAAGCCATACGCATCCAGCACGAATCCTGTGATAAAGAACATTATTGAAAATGCGGCTCCGTAAAAAACGATGAATCCGCCTATTGATTCCCCCCTGTTTTTATCTTCTGTCAGGTCCCCTATCCTTGAAAGGTATGCGCCCCATAAATGCATGCCGGAATAATCCCGTATGGCTTTTCCAAGGACGAATCCATAGATATTTGTCACCCATCCTACCAGGAAAGCGCCGATGCCCGCCATTAGATTATACAATGAAATAAGGGGCCTTCTTCCGAACCTGTCGCTCAATGCGCCTATTCCGACTCCGATAATTCCGGAAACAAATGCCGCTATCCCGAAAACCCACCCTATCTCAGATAAATCATATCCCTGGCTGTCAAGATACAGAGGCATTGCAAACATCAAAGCTCCGGCAATAGCCCCGCTTAGGGATCCGACTAAGAGGGTTTTTTTCATTTCCATAGAACATAACTCTTTGAAAAACCATTTATAACCTTTTCTTAGAAAACATATCAGGTGGATTTTGTGAAAATCATAAGCGTATGGGCAAGAGAAATTTTGGATTCACGCGGCAATCCTACTGTTGAAGTTGATGTACTCACGCAGAACGGACTCGGAAGCGCGGCAGCACCCAGCGGTGCCTCTACAGGAAAACACGAGGCAGTTGAGCTGCGCGACAGGGAAAAAAGATATCTTGGAAAAGGGGTCGAAAAGGCGGTTGAAAACGTCAACACGATAATAGGCCCGGCCATAGTCGGGATGGAGGTTACGGACCAGCAGGCTATCGACCTGAAAATGAAAGAGCTTGACGGAACGAAGGATAAAAGCCATCTCGGGGCAAATGCAATGGTTGCCACATCGATGGCAGTGCTGCGCGCAGCCGCATCGACATCCGGAAAAATGCTTTATGATTATATGGGCGGAAGGAAAATGCCCGAGGCCATGTTCAACGTTATAAACGGAGGGAAGCACGCGGGAGGAAAACTTGCAATCCAGGAATTCATGATTGTCCCAAGCGCCGATTCCTTCCATGAAAGGCTGAGAATGGCAAGCGAGATATACCATGTTCTGGGGATACAGCTCAAGGAAAAATACGGTGCATCCGCGCAGAATGTAGGAGATGAGGGAGGTTATGCCCCGCAGATAAACAAAACGGACGAAGCCATGGATGCGCTTATGGCTGCGGTTGAAGAGCTGGGATACCAGAAGAACTGCATGTTTGCAATCGATGCTGCCGCTTCATCATTTTACAATCCTGAAAAAGGAACATATGCAATTGACGGAGTTAATATGAGTGAAGAGGAAATGGTTGATTTTTACAAGGAGCTCTCGCAGGTTTATGACATTAAAAGCATAGAAGACCCCTTCGATGAGGAATCATTCGACGCTTTTGCACAGCTCACTTCCGAACTGCGCACAAAAGTGCAGATAGTAGGCGATGACCTTCTCGTAACGAACATCGAAAGGATAAAGGAAGGAATAGACAAGAATTCAATGACTGCTCTCCTGCTGAAAATAAACCAGATAGGCACTGTTACCGAAGCTATGGATGCGGCAAAACTGTGCAGGGACAGCGGCCTGAATATAGTCGTAAGCCACCGTTCGGGAGAGACCGAAGACTGTTTCATCTCCGATTTCACAGTCGGCTTGAATGCAGGCCAGATAAAGGCTGGTGCGCCGGCAAGAGGCGAAAGGACTGCAAAATACAACCAGCTTTTAAGGATAGAAGAGAGAATTTACCTTGAAGTGAGTGAATTGACTGAGGAACAGGAGGAGGAATAAGCTTTAATAGATTATTTATGAAAGAAAAGTGAAGACCATGGCAGCTAAAAAACCAAATCCGACAGATGCAAAAACATACTACCAGCTGGGCAATGAGTATTATGAACGGGGAGACTATGACAGGGCAATCGAAAACTACAACATGGCAATACTTCTCAATCCTGTTTTTTCAGAGGCATATTTCAACAGGGCACTGGCTTACTACCAGCTGAAGAATTTCGATAAATCCGTTTCAGATTATTCGAAAGCTGCTGAACTCGACCCGCACAATCCGTTCATATACAATAACAAGGGAGATGCACATTACAGGAAGCAGGACTACAATAATGCGATAAAGGATTATGACAAGGCAATACAGCTGAATTCCAATTATCTCAAGGCGTTCTACAACCGCGGTCTTTCATACGCTTCACTGGAGGAATACGAAAAGGCGGTTGATGATTTTTCAAAAGTTATAGAACTGAAGCCTGATTTCGCAGAAGCATATCATCTCCGCGGCCTTGCAAAGGAATATTCCGGTGAGACTGACGGTGCAATAGAGGATTATGACAAGGCAATACAGCTTAATCCCGATTTGGCAGAAGCAAAACAGCATCTTGAATCCGCAAAATCAAAGAAAGAGCAGGAAGGAAAAGGCGAAGGCGGTGAAGGCGGAAAGGCGGGAGCGGATATAAAAATGCTCCAGAAGCCGAACATGTCATTCGAAGATGTTGCCGGAATGAAAAAGACGAAAGAGGAAATCAGGCAGTCAATCGTTTATCCGATGGCAAATCCGGACCTTGCAAGAAAATATGGAAAACTCGGAGGCGGGGGAATCCTGATGTACGGGCCTCCAGGATGCGGAAAAACATATATCGTGAAATCAGCGGCAGGAGAATGCAATTCAGGATTCATCAATGCGAAGCTATCCGACCTGCTTGACATGTATGTTGGTAATACCGAAAAGAATATTCACAAAGTGTTTGAACTTGCAAGAAAGAACACGCCATGCATCCTGTTCTTCGATGAAGTTGATGCTATCGGAGGAAGGAGAGACCAGGGTGAAGGCCAGCAGTACATGAGAATGGCCGTCAACCAGATGCTTTATGAGATGGATGGTGTTGAGGCGAACAACCAGAACGTACTTATCATCGCAGCAACAAACGCGCCATGGGATGTCGACCCTGCATTGAGAAGAAGCGGACGTTTCAGCAAAACGGTTTACATACCCGAACCTGACCCTCCTTCGAGGCCCGCAATAATCAAACTCCACGCTTCAAAAAGGCCCATAGGAGGCGTGATACCCTACAGCCTTCTTTCAATGGCTACTACCGGCTATGCATCTGCAGACCTGAAGGCGATAGTTGACGAGGCTGCGACATATCCTTGGATGGAAGCGTTTTATGCGATTCAGAAAAAGTCACAGGAATTGATGAAAAAGGGAATGGACAAGGCAAAAGCCGAAGAAATTGCAAAGAAACAGGTGAAGCAGAGGCCCATAAGAATCTCAGACTTCACAAGGGCCGTGATAAAAAAACGTTCATCACTTCCGCCATGGTACGAGCAGGCGAAAAAGCAGATAGGAAAACAGGAGGAAGTTACAATCATAGATGGCAAGGAACACAAGAAAGTAACCGAAAGCAAACTTGGACCCGGTGAAAAAGAGGCATTTCGGGACCTGCTGGACACGATAAACAAGAGAAACCAGTGGTACAATAAATTATGGTACAGGATTATCAAGGAATTCGCACTGCTTGTTTTGAGGATTATGGCTCTTGTTCTTGAAGGCAGGCTTGTTCTGGGTGCGGGCAAACCATGATAATAAGGAACGGTAATGTTTTTTTCAAAGGAAAATTTGAAAAGTCAGATATTGAAATTGAAAATGATAAAATAATAAAAATAGGAAAAAATCTGAAAGGCAGTTCTTCTTTTGATGCTTCAAATATGCTTGTTGTTCCCGGCCTGATAGACCCTCATGTCCATCTGAGGGAGCCTGGAGTGGATTACAAGGAGGATTTCACTACCGGAACGCAGGCGGCCGTTGCGGGAGGTTTCACAACGGTAATGGACATGCCGAACAATCCTATCCCCACTACGACCATACAAAGGCTTAATGAAAAAAAAGCGCTTGCAAGAAGAAAGGCAGTATGCAATGTACTATTCCATTTCGGTGCAACGGACAATAATTTCGATGAAGTCATGAAAGCAAGGCCGCTGTCAATGAAGGTATATCTTGGAAAAACAACCGGCGAATTATACCTGAGAAATCCGACATCGCTTGAGAAACATTTCCAGTATTATGACGGCCATTTCGTATTCCATGCGGATATCTCCGAAGGAACCGAAGAACAGCAGCTTGAAGCCACAAATAAAAACCTGGAGGACATAGGTAAATTTTCAAACAGGTACAAGAGAAAATCGCACATAGCCCATGCGTCTTCAGGGAAGATGATTGAGTTTTCAAAATCAATGGGGCTCACCGTTGAAGTCCCGCCGCATTATCTTTTCCTTTCCGAAAAGGATGCAAAAAAGCTCAAGCATCTCGGAACGGTTTATCCCCCGTTGCGCAGCGAGAAACTCAGAAAATCATTATGGAGCAGATTGTCACGTGCGGACTGCATTGCGACAGACCATGCTCCGCACACGCTTGAAGATAAGGAAAAAGGCGCGCACGGATTTCCCGGACTTGAAACCTCATTGGCATTGATGCTGTCGGCATATCATTCAAAGAAGCTGAAGCTTGAATGGATTATAGAAAGGATGAGTGAAAAACCCGCGGAAATATTCGGCCTTGCGGATATCGGAAGGATTACCGAAGGATATTCAGCAGATATTACAATACTCGATTTGAAAAAAGAATGGAAAGTTAAGGGCGAAGAACAATACACAAAATGCAAATGGTCTCCTTTCGAAGGTAAAAAGCTAAAGGGAAAAGTAAAATCAGTATTCTACAACGGAAATCTTATTTTCGATGATTACGAATTTAAGCTGTAAGAGCACTTAGAACTTTAAGCAGTTGAGGCCTTCCTGCAACCACTTTTGCAACAGGCCCTGCAAAATTCCCGCTCATTATCGTTTCAAGCTCCTTATGGTTTATGTTGTTGAAAATATGATTCAAATCGTCATCGGTTAATTTTTCCATTACTTTCCTGAGCAGCAGTCTTTTTGCAACTGTTTTTCCGGCAGTCTGCTTCCAGATTTCCTCATATTCAAGAAGCGATTCTTTCGTGTATCCCTTTTCCTTTGCTTTCAATGCGGTATTTGCAGCAAGAACTCCTGCTTCCATAGCAAGTGCTATTCCGCCTCCATGAATCGGGTCAACCTGCTTTGCAGCAGTTCCGACGACAATGAAATTATCCTTCACGAACTCGTTTATCGGAGCGCCGACACTGATAACCCCGCCGAAATCATCCAGTGTGCTTGAATTCTTCAGCTGTTCATGGTTTTCAATGAATCTATCCAGCAACACCTTGGGGTCGGCACCGGGAATTCCATGCTTGTCTGCATTTGCAAGGTCCCCACCTATTCCAATCCCAACATTCGCCCTTCTGTCTGCTTTCGGGAAAATCCAGACATATCCTCTCGGGGCAAGTGAATTCCCGAAATACAGCTCAATAAGATTATCATGGTCGTAATGCTTCATTTCATACTGGTAGCAGGTATCAACATCATAAAGCCTGTGAACTGTATTGAATCCTGCTTTTTTTGCAATCTTGGCCTCCATCCCTTCAGCGGAAACAACAAGCGGAGCTCTTATTTCATGCTCATCCTTGCCCCACTGCGCAACTTTCACACCTGCAATCTTCCCTTCTTCCTTAATCAGATCAATCGCGCGCGTATAAGTCCTTACTTCAGCCCCCTTGTCAATCGCAAGTTCGCACAGCCATTTGTCAAACACTTTTCTTTCAAGAACCCAGCCGTCTGTAACTCCCTCTTCAGCCCATTCTATCTCCTGTCCGTCCGGGCCTACGACTTTTGCACCGCGTATATCCGCGGAAATCGCACTGCGCGGAATATCCAAATCCTGTTTTATTATCTCCCTTGCGCCAAGGCCTTCACCGCACCGGACAGGAACGCCTATCTCCTTTCTTTTGTCGATAACAAGAACTTCCTGCCCTTCGGATGCAGCAATCCTTGCGAAAGTAGAGCCTGCAGGCCCTCCTCCAATAACTATAATGTCATAATCAGAATTCATTTTTTCACTTCTCAAGCCTGATAACGGATGCGGGGCACACTTTGACGCAGGTTCCGCATTTTATGCATTTCTCCGGATAGTATTCTATCTTGTTTCCCACAAGCTCAAGTGCTCCTACGGGGCATACGGAAGCGCATCCGGCACACAGTATGCATCCCTCATGTCTTATTTTAATCATAAGCGTTTACCGCCTTTGTTTTCGATTATTTCAATTTCGGAACTAGCTTGCCTACGTCCAATGTTTTTTTCATTGAATCTCCGACAAGAGCCTTTCCTGCCTGGCTGTATATTTTTTCTGCAGGTTCATCTACAGGTATTTTCTTTGCCCCCTTTTTCTCATATATGACCGGCTCATATTCTTTTGCCAGTTCACCGAATTTTTTGTTTACTTCCTTTTTGCCTTCCTCTTCTTTGGGCAATTTTTCCATAACCTCCTTTACGTTTGCAGGTTTTTTGAACTCCGCAACATATGTCTTGTCTCCGACTTTGAATGTAACTTCAGTTATTACTTCTATTTTCTTTGTTTCCTTTTCCGCAAATACTTCACCCTTGGGTGCCCTTCTCCTTGGATTTACTCTTTGTGTTTGTACCATGGTATCACATATTGAATATGTCTTAGAAGATTTAAATTATTTGCCCCTGGCTTCTATTTATAATTATTTCGTATTATTATATTAACTCACACAAATAGGTGGATAAATGAAAAGAGGGGGGAAAACAAAATTTGCTATCCTTATTGCCGCTGCATCAATGGCTGCCATTACTGCATGCTGCCCAAAAAAATCATTCGCTTCTTCAAAAACACCGCTCTCTGAAAACAAGCCCGTTCCTGTTGTCTTTTCGGATTGGTCCGGAGGTATCTGCAGCCTTAACAAAATTTTCGGCACAATAACTTACAAGGACAAGGATAACAAGGAAACAAACTCTTTTGAAGCAGATATTCCTGAAAATGAAATACTGATCGGGCTTCACTGCTCGGATGAAAAAACAGTCGTGGTAAAAGAGAATGAAATTATTGTTTACGGTCAGGGTGCAAATCCAAAAGCAGGCGAGATAGACGAGTCGATTATGGAAATTTTAACCGAAAATATGGGGCAGCCGGTATTAATATCTGGAGTATCTAAATCCGTTCCAAACGAAGAAAATGAAAAAAACCTGGCCTTTGTAAGCATAGGAGAGAAAACCATAATACTTGCAAAAAACAAGGAAACAGGGAACTTATCTTTTACTGAGATAAACGCATATTCTGATGAAATAAACTATTATGAGGTCGGAAAGCTTCTGGAAGGGAATATCAGCATGGCCGAACATAACGGAATCCTCTTTCTCGCAGGAGAATCAGGCAAAGGTCTCAATTATCTCTATGCCTTCAAGCTTGATGACAAGGTTGCAGGCATTCCATATCAAGCCGAAAAAGACCTGAAAGGCGAAGTAAGATTCAGCACTGTTTACAAACAAACCGATAGTGATGAACTTATAGAAAAAGTGCTTGTTCTTGAAATTGGCAAGGAAAAATTCTACATTTCTGCCGAATATTCTGAAAAACCGGTGCCCGGCTTTATTGACATGGGCGATGGCCAGAATTTTGCAAAAATAACTATCAAGCATTAAGGACTTCAATTATTCTTCTTGCGTTATCCTCCGCTGCTTCCGGGTGCATCGCAGTTATGATCTTTCCGTCAACAACCGTATCTTCATTGACATAGTGGGCTCCAGAATTCTTCAGGAATTTGCTGTATCTCTCCGGATCGCCGACTGTTGCCCTCTTCCCGTTCAGAACTCCTGAAAATGCAAGAAGAACCGGGCCGTTGTTTATTCCTGCGGCGCCCTTTTTGTCAAAAGCGCATTTTCTTACAGTAGTTATTATATCCGGTCTAGTTACATCCTTTATCTCGTCCCCTACAATTACTACAAATTCGTAGTAATCCGGGTTTACCTCATAAAGCGCAATATCTGGTGTAACGGGATTCCCCTCCCTGCTTTTTTCCGGAGAACGCGACTTGCCCGCAACCCTTACGTTATGGCCTTTTCTTTCCAGCAATATTTTCAGAGAAGCTTCAGCATCGGTGAACCCCCCTCCAAGTATCATAAGAATCCTTGCCAAGTTATCACCCATAATAACTCTTCACTAAAGAATATAAAAGTTGGCGACATATCTATTTTGGTGATATCGTGTGCGGTTTTAAAACAGAAAAAAAAGATGCTGCTTTTGAAGGTGCAAAGAAATTTTATGCGCCTGAAAACTACAGCAAGGAAATGATTGTAAAAACTATAAAACAGATACAGCAAAAAGCGAATTTTCTTCTGCCCCCTGAAGAAAAGATTGAGGTGAACGGAACTTTCAGCAGAAAAATGTTCAACGCCGTTAAAAAAGTGCAGAAAGAGCTCAAGAAAGTCGGATATGATATAAACGTAAACGGAAAATGGGATGAAAAAACCGATGAGGCATTCAATGACTACTACAAGAAGACTGCACTAAAGGCGCCTAAACTTAAGACACCAAAGCCAAAGAGCCCGATAGTGATGGTTCCCAAAAAGAAAAAATACGAGACAAAAGTCAAGGTATCCTACAAGACAAAAGAGAACACAAAAAAATACACCGCAGTGGTTACGATAACCAGTGATAAGGAGTGGAAGAGTATCAGTGCTTCTGAGAAGAATACGCTCGTTGAAAAGGCATTGCAGAAAAAACTTGGAGCAAACTATGCAAAAATAGACACAGAGACAATCAAGTTCTGATTGTCTTTTTTATATTTTCTTTTTAGGCACTATCTTTCCCCTGATTGTCTTTTCAGGATTTATATATTTGTTTTCAACCGGTTTCGGGATTAAATTGGTAAGGGGAGAAACCTCCTTTTTCTTTTTTTCAGCGATTGCCATCTATTCACCTGTGACTATTTTCCTGTGCTTCTTTATTAATTCTTTTGCCTCGTCCGCGGTTTTTGCCTCTGCGAATATCCTTACGTAAGCTTCTGTTCCGGAAGGCCTTATGATTACCCAGCTGTTTGAATAGTTTATCCTTACCCCGTCTATGTCTACATAATCCAGCTTGTTATCTTCAGCATATTTCTTTGCGGCAGCCACTATTTTCTTTGCTCTGCTTTCATCCGCAGGAACCTTTTCCTTTATGTTTTTATATTCTGGAATTTCCTTGAGCAATCCTGAAAGTGGTTTGTCGCAAACCGCCTCCACGATTTTTGCAGCAGCATACATTCCTTCCTTTGCAAGCGAAATCTCAGGGAATATTATCCCTCCGACCTCCTCCCCGCCGATAACAGCTCCCCTTGCAACTGCTTCACTTAGATACGGGGCGCCTATCTTTGTATGCACTACGTCTGCACCGTATTTCTTTGCAATATCCTCAATTGCCAGGCTTGTTGCAACAGTACTGACTACATTTCCCTTTTTCTCTTTCAGCTTTAGCATAACGCACAATGCGAATACCTTGTCGCCTATCACAAAGTTTCCCTTTTCATCCGCAAAAACGACCCTGTCGGCATCCCCGTCCCATGCTATTCCCGCATCGGCTTTCATTTCCTTCACAAGGGCGAGCATCTCCTTCACATTCGCCTCGGTAGGCTCCGACGGCCTCCCCGGGAATTTTCCGTCAACATGGGAATTCAGGGGTATTACTTCACAGCCCATTTTGCTGAAAA
>Ga0180438_10005700_pt1 | contig 17189 bp, 31 predicted proteins | sample SS_ome_12_FD_132455 | JGI IMG/M metagenome (GOLD analysis project Ga0180438, IMG submission 132455) | Hypersaline lake sediment archaeal communities from the Salton Sea, California, USA - SS_3_D_2 metaG | ecosystem: Environmental > Aquatic > Non-marine Saline and Alkaline > Hypersaline >...
CAGGGCTACATCAAGGAGCAGCTTCAGTCGATGGCGAACCAGTTCGGCAAGACCATGCACCTGGTTCGCTTCCGGGTAGCGTTCGGCGAGGACAGGATCGAGCCCGGAGTGCCCACCACCGTCCACGTAAAGGAGGATACCGATGGCCATCAAGCCGACTGACATCGTGAACTGGGAGGGCGAGGGCAAGCGCCTGGAAGAGACCATCGACGCCAAGCTCAAGGCCGAGTGGGATGGTGCTGGCTTCGTCCATTGTGACCTTCCCCAGCACCTCCCAGATAGGATCGTCAAGCAGCTCGTCAAGCTCTACACCGATGCGGGCTGGGTGGTCAGCCACAACAAGGGGGACTGCCAGAAGGATGGTCCCTGGAACTACCTGGAGTTCAGAGAGGCGCCCCAGTGAGCGAGCCCGCCGAGAACGAGGAAGGGCTCAACCATGCCTACCAGCTCGGAATCTCGTCGGGCCTGGAGCAGGCTGCCAACTTCCTGCTGGAGAAGGCGGCTCTCAACTTCAAGACGAGTCACGACGAGGTGGCCAAGGTGCTGCGAAACTTGTACCACGACCTGTTGACCAAGGCATCTGAGGCGAGGCCGGACGATGACGATTCCTGACGGCTACGTGATCTTCGTGCAGGGCCACCCCTTCTTCCTCATCGAGATGTTGAGGCCGAAGGAGGACGTGCCTGGCGACTACCTCGAAGGGAAAGCCTGGTACTGGAAGGTCGTGGCGCTCAACGGTGAGGAGATCAGCTACGGGAGCTGCAAGCATCGGCGATCTTGCAAGGGTAGCGCCAAGCGAGCAGCGGCCCGGTGGCTCAAGGTCACCGAGAGCTACTACTACCACGGCCAGCGTGTGGGCCCGAAGCTGAAGCTCAACGAGCAGCACATCCAAGCCGTCGAGGCCGAAGTCAAGATGATCCTCCACGCCCATCGAGACTGCCTCCGAAACCAGGGCAAGAACTCGTGGAAGATCCCGTTCGACTGCCGGGACGGCTACTACGGCGAGGCGTTCGGTGTCTTCCGGGCGCTGGCGGCGCTCGGGATAGGAAACCTGACCCAAGCGGTCAACCACCCGGAGGAGAAAAGCAACCTCATGTGGTGGTTCGCTCAGCTCAAGGACCAGGTGCTCAAAGAGGAGAACTTCGGCGGCTCGGGGGAGTGCAAGCACTGCCGGGAACGCTACGGCAAGGACGACGCCACCGTGGGCAAGCGCGAGGTTCAATGCCCTGCCTGTCGGGGCTACGGCAAGGTCAACATCGCGGGCCACGCAGATTCCTGTGGTCAATGCCGGGGAGTCGGGAAGGTGTCACGTAAAGCAGAAGCAGCGTACCTGGAGGCGACCCGCAGATGACCGTCAGCATCATCGTGGTCAGGATCCCTGGCCCAACCAACGTGGAATACTGGACCACCGAAGCGTGGGACGAGTTCACCCTTGATGATAACCCGCAGGGGTTCGAAGAGGCCCTTGCCAAAGCCCGGAACCAGCACGGGGCCGAGCACGTCGGGATCCTCGAAGTGGAGCTGCCCTCTGGAGCGCTTGCCAAACCGTTCGAGATCCCGAAGGTGGAAGGGAAGGTGGTCTGATGGAGCTGTCAGGCAGAGAGAAAGAAGCCTACGAGCTGGTGTGCAAGCTCAACGAGGAGTTGTACGGTCGGTTCGGGACAGACCACGAGGCGCCGGGGTTCTTCTTCGTAGCCAGCGAGTACGTCTGCGCCATCCACTGGGGCAACATCTGCGTGTGGGACTCGGAGAACGATCCTCACTACGATGATGACGACAACGAGATCCCCATCGAAACCCTCGTCCGCAAGAGCATGGACGAGTTCGCCACCGCTGCCGAGTGGGTCTCTCGCTACTATGCCCGGGACAAGATCGGTATCGACCACATCCTGTATTTCCTCAACGAACTGGTCAAGCTTGATCCCGAGGCAATGAAGTGGGTGGTCGAAAAGCGTGTCAACTGCAACATAGCAATGGCCGACCACCCCACTGTACAGGTCCAGCTTCTAGGCCACGACAACCAGGATGTGGACCAGGTCCCTGAAGAGGAACGCGAGTGGGTCGTGGGATTCTTGGGGATCCTCAACGGGTTCTTCGGGTCGTTTGCGGATGAACCCAAGAAAGGCTGGGGACAGATTGCTGCTGTCTTCGAGTCGGACGGTCGCCTGAGCGGCTTCAGGCGCACGCGAGACCCTACAATCAGACCGGGGGGAACGGAACCTTGCGACATGTGCGAGGGCACCGGAAAGGTGTGCAAGCACTGTGCAGGCCCCGAGGCCAAATGCAGGCAGCTTGCTACCTGCAACTACACACCGGAAACGTGTGCAACCTGCCAGGGGAAAGGCTACTTCCCTGTGGAGAAGAAAGATGTCAACGAAGCTGGCTAAGCTAGCCGAAAAAGCAGACACGCTGTTGGCGCTGCCGGAACAGATCGAGAATCTGCAAGCATTGGCTCTCGCTCTGGAGGAAGAGGTCAAGAAGCAGGCTGCCAGGATCCTGCTCTACGACAGCCAGGTCGAAGCACTGAAGGCCAAGCTCAACGCCTACTGCATCCTGACGGGGGACCTCCAGAACCAACCGGAAGGTTGCCTGCGGGATCGTGTAAAGAGGTTGGAGAACGCCTCAGAGCTAGATCCCACCGATGTGGCTGACGGTGCGTGGACTGAGGAAGCAAAGGAGAGGCCATGAGTGACGAACAGCCCTCTGTAGATCCAAGCCTGCCAGCAGTTCGTGGTGAGGGGGAGCCTGGAATGATCCCAGGTAGCCTAACGGTCTTCGCTCAGAACCCGCTCCAGATGCGGGAGGCTCAAGTCCACATGGTGGAGTGGGCCCACCGCAAGATGGAGGCCACCCAGAAGGAGCTGGCCGAGCTGGAGGAAGGGCTAGCCATCGCCAAGAAGAACAAGTGGCGCACCAGCACCCTCAAGGCGGCGGTCACGCGAACCCAAAAACGCATCCATTTCTACGAGAAGACCAAGCGGGCGCTGGAGGCGGGCTACTGCATGGTGCCCAACTTCCCCACCGGGATCTTCGCTGTCAGGACAACGAGGCGCAAGCCCAAGAAACAGGATCTCAAGCGCTGGGCCAGCGGTGTCAACAACGAGCAGAGCAACCACCCACCGGCCGGCGAGGGCGAGTACGTTGACGCTGAGGTGGGAGCAATAGAGGTCGAAGGGCCTGACGAGAAGGGCGAGCGGAAGAAGTTCTGGACCAACTTCGACGAGTTCGACGAGGTGGCCTTCCCCTTCACGATGGTCAAGCCCGAGATCATGGAGGCTACCTCGCGAGCGATGGCCCTGAAGGTGTTCGACGACGTGGGCTGCCTACCGTCTCGGCGCTCCCGGCGCAGCAAGGACCCGATCATCGTGGGGCGAATCACCCACAAGGAGGGAAGCTACCAGGAGCGGACGTTCACGTTCCTGATCGCGTGGTTCATGGACCTCGACCGGATGTGACCATGAGCTACACGATGAGATACGCAGTGCGCCGAGCCCAAGCGATGGAGAAGTGGGGGCAAGTCTACGGCTGGTGTCGGGCCATGCTCTGGGTGTACGCCGCCACCAAATGGAGCCGCATCAGTCGCAAGGAGCTGGAGCGGCTGATCAAGAAGTTGGAGCAGGCGAAGCCCGCAGCGTGTTGCTCCACATCCGTCAAGGTCAACAAGACGCAGCGCGAGTTTCTGCGCTGGTCCTGCGAATACCTTGGCATCAAGTATTGGGAGGCGTGATGGCGCTCACCATGCAAGACCTGGATAGGGTGACCTGCAACTGTGGCCACGACGAGTGCGAAAACAACGTGCTGTGGTTCCATAGCAAGTGTCATCCGCGAGCAGCCAACGAGATATCCTACGAAAAAGGATCAGGGTACCTCATCATCCGTTGCAACGAGTGCAAAGCGCTGGTGGCTGAAATCGCAGTTGCCACAACGAACTGAGGACCACATGGAAGCCGACGAGATCGTCTAGGAGCCTGAGATGTCATTCGGAGATCGGATTTGGACCAAGGAAAGCCATTCAGAACCTGGGGCCTGCTGATGGCTAAAGAGTACAAGACTCACGTGTTGCTGTCAGCTCGAAAGGCAGCTGAGCAACATGAGAACATGACCAGGGATCGCTGCGTCGATGTCAGCTACCCGGGCTTTGTCCAGCAAGCGGTGGACTTCGAAATAGGCAAGCTGGAGGAAGAGGGCTGGCACGCTGAGAGTATCTTCAGTCACCGCAACACGATCTACGTGCGCTGCTGGAAAGAGGACTGACGTGGACCGCCAACTACAGATCGAAGCCGCAGCACGTGGAGAAGGCCACTACCCAGTGGACCGCGCCTTCGATAACCCCGCAGACGATACCGATGTGATCCACCGCTACGGCGTAGACACAGAGGATGGTGTGGTCTACGTGATCGTTCGCTGGGTGACAATCGGAGGCGTGAAGCGCCCTCAGTCCTATGACGTGGAAGTGCGAGACGGAGACAGGGTTCCTGCCGAGCATTTCAGACAACGCCTGGTCGAAGCAGTTCGAGTCCACCTAGAGACGTAAGATGCCCCGTAATGACTTCTACCGTCAGTGCAGGCTGCGGCGCCCGGCCGGCAAGTTCAAGCGCGTCAAGGGCGACGACAGCCAGATCGTCACGCCACTAGACGGTTCAGAACCACCCTACGAGGAGATGGTGAGTTGGCTCCCCTCTGACATCGCCATCGTGGGCAAGACCGTCCGCATCAAGGAGTTCCACAAAGACAAGGAGTGGTCCGAGGGCTGGGTGGTTCTGTCTGTCGGACCTAAGCGGGACGGAAAGACCATCGAGGACAACGCAGACCTCTGGAAGCATCAGAGGGAAGTGAGCGACGTATGAGGGAAGAGAAGCTGTACTGTGGGCTCTGTAAGAAGGTTGTCGAGCCTCACGGCCACATGTGCATCAGGGAAGACGGATCCGGGTTACCCGAGGGACACCTGGCTGAGTGTCCCATCTGCGGAGTGTTTCATGAACCCCACTGCCGAGCTTGTGCCAACTGCAAGAGGAAAGCAAATCCCCTTGTCTGGCACGATGGTCGTTGGTGGTGTCCAGGTGCGTGCCTCGTGCGAAGCGGAACGTACCAGGGCACTGTGACCGGTCGCGTACGTTGCTCGGAGCCCAACCTGCAGAATGTCCCAGTACCTCGCACAGAGCTGGGGGAAAAGATCAAAAAGGCATTCCGTGGAGAATGAGGGCTCAGTCTTTCATATGCCACCGCGCCACAGACGCAAGTACAAGCACGACATCGAGCCCCGCTGCCACACCTACTGTGTCATGGTCCGAGATGCCCAAGTGCAAGCACGACAGCAGCTCATGGAAGTGGTCCGGAGATGGCAGACCAGCGGACGCTCTGTGAACGAGCTGCTACACCTGATGATGAACGAGCGGTTGACCTACAACCCCAAGGAGCCCTGAGATGCCAGGACGAGAAGCCAACGACGAGATCCATGCAGAGCTTGATCGTCTCAGCTGCAGACACGACGGCCGACCAGAAGACCACCCCACTTTCTTCAAGCCCGTGGTGGACCACGAGATAAACCTGTCTACCGGAGAGACTGCCAAGATCATCGGGCGCCAGATCTCCTGGAAGATCCAGGTCGAGGGCAAGACCGCATTGGTCTACCTGGACGAGGAGTGTAGGCTCCAGGTGACGCCGTTCGGTGACGGCACCGAGCTGGAAGATAGACGAGCGCTCAAGGGATTCATCGCTGGCGAGCTGGACGCGCTGGTGATCTCGCTGACGAGGCTCCAGTGATCTCATGCTGCCAGTGTGGGGAGCCTCTGCCCGAGAGCACGACCTACATGGAAGCCGTCCAGCTCGAAAGCGAGATGCTGAAGGGGTGGTGGCGCTACCTCTGCGAGACCTGCCTGGCAGACATCGCGGAGCCCTACGAGGTGCGGCTGGACTGGGAGATCCGAACGCTGGCCTGGAGGACTGCGAGTGGCCATGCCTGAGTGGAAGCCCATGATCTCGCCAGACGAAACCTACCAGGTGGTCTGGTACTGCTTCGAGTGCGGGGCTCAAGACGACGGCACCGGCGAGCGGAAGTTCAAGACAGAGCACTACCCCGAGGGGGACTGTGACGTGGTGTGCCGGAGCTGCGGGTCGGCACACACGGGCGAGTACGACGACGGCGACCGCTCGGAGGAGTGTCCCCAGTGTGCAGACGATGGCCCAGATGAGCACTGTGGCACCTGCCACGGATACGGCCAGTGCTATCCATTCGAGGCCAAGGAGTACGCAGAACGATGAAGAGATGTGGAGCCACCCTCCACTACGAGCAGTTCCAGATGATGCGGACCTACCGAACGGAGGGGCGCAAGAGGGTCTACCGCTACTGGTGCCCGGGGTGCCAGCGATACGGAGAGAACAACGGTCGGGCGCGGACGTGCGGTGTAAAGAGGAACCATGTACCCCGTCCAGCCTGATGCGATCACCTCGTTCCGAAATGAGCACCGTTTCCTGTCCAACTTCTACATGGTCGATGTGGACATCGACGGTATCGTCTACGCCTCCGCTGAGCACGCCTTCCAAGCCCACAAGACCCTCGACCGGCGAGAACGACGCTACATCGCCAGGCAGGACACGCCAGCTCAGGCCAAGCAGGCAGGGAGGTCTGTGGAGCTACGGCCGGACTGGGAAGAGGTCAAGCGCAGCACCATGCTGGGGATCGTGGCGGCCAAGTTCGACAACTACGAGCTGGGCTGCCGCCTTCTAGCCACAGGAAAGCGACAGCTCGTGGAGGGAAACACCTGGGGCGACCGCTACTGGGGCTGTGTGCAACGTAAAGGAGTCTGGGTAGGCAAGAACTACCTGGGTCGGATCCTGATGCGGGTCCGCACGCTGCTGCGCAACGAGCGGGGGATCGGGAGCAAGTGATGTACAAGCAGAACGCTGACAAGGTACGAGAAATCGTAGGTGACAAGCGAGGCGTCTGCGGCTTGTGGCGGTGTCAGGTCTGTCGTAACGGCCAGCTCTACTACGAGGTCGATGAAGAGGGATCTATGTGGGGGAGCTGCACCAACCCCGACTGTGCTGAGCACGAGGACAAGACAAGATGAAAGGACTCTTTGCAGTTCGCAAGCTCGGGTTCACGGGAACCCGCAACGGGATGAGCCCGACCCAGCGGGCCTGGATCGCGAGCTACATCCAGGAGAACCTACCGGACAAGGCAGCGCACGGCGACTGCATCGGTGCTGATGCAGACTTCCACGAGCTGCTGCGGGAGTTCGCTCCCAACTGCGAGATCCACATCTGGCCCTCGACCTTTGAGAAGATGCGAGCCTTCTGCGAGGGCGACGTGATGTACGAGCCCGGCCGGGCGCTGGAGCGGGACAAGTACATCGTCAAGTTCTCCACCCACTTCGTTGGGTGCCCTCCAACCGACTACGAGATCCAACGCAGTGGGTCATGGGCCACACTGAGGATGGCGCGCAACCAGCTGAACAAGAAGCTGCTCAAGGAGCTGCACTGGATAGGCCCGACTGGCCCCGCCATCCCAGGGGACTGGCGCCAGCACCCAGACTACGTTCCGTGGTGACACATGATCAACTACAGTGACATGGCCCGAATGGCCTGCTGGACAACCGGAAGCTATCTAGTGTTGGACGGGGCTGGTGCCATGCCGTCAGCTCAATGGCCCCAATTGCTCTCCATCATCGGACTGACTCTCATCGGACTAGCAATCATCAAGCGATAGCAGTTTCCCCTTGTATGGCTGTTGTCAATCTGCTATCAAAACCCATTCAATCACAGGTATGACCGGAGGCAATCAATGAGTGAAGAAAGAGATAGACGTTCAGACAAGGAGTTGGTCCTAGCTCCAGGGACCTACGCCTACATGCAGGAGCAGACAAAAGGACAGGTCAAGGTGTACACGGGGCCTGCCGTCATCAACCAGACGGCACAAGAATCTCCCGTGATCTACAACTCCAAAAGTGGAACGTTCGAGCGGGTGAGCTACTTGCAGGAAGCAGTGAGGAAATCACCCATCGCGGTCGAGGGCTACTACCTCGTCCTCTTCAACCCCTCCAGGGATGGGGTGGGCCAGCCTGACGCAGGGCTCGAAGGCAAGATGCCGCCCCAGCTGGATGTCGGCCGGCGCATCAACATCCCGGGGCCATGCCACTTCGCGTTGTGGCCAGGTCAGGCAGCTGTCCACATCAGGGGTCATCACCTGCGCAGCAACCAGTATCTCATCGTTCGAGTCTACAACGAAGAAGAGGCCCGACAGAACTGGACCAAAGCTGTCGTCAAGCCCGCCGCTGCCACCGAGGAAGACGGTGGGGTACCCCCAGAACCCACCCCTGTTGTCACCGCAGAAGTCCCAGAAGACCTGTCGGTTGGTCGTCTGTTCATCATCAGAGGCACCGAGGTCAGCTTCTACATTCCACCGACGGGTGTCACGGTGGTCAAGGCAGATCACGACGAGATATCCAACGCGATGCCCGACGGCTACGTGCGGGATGCCCTGACGTTGGAGCGGTTGGAGTACTGCATCCTGGTGGACGAGAGCGGCAACAAGCGCTACGAGAAAGGCCCCCAGGTAGTCTTCCCCAAGCCCACCGAGAAGTTCATCGTGCACAAGGGCCAGATCAAAAGTCGTGCCATCGAGCTGAACGAGATCCAAGGGATCCATGTCAAGGTCATCTCCTCCTACACGGATGACCATGGCACCAAGCACGCGGAGGGCGATGAGCTGTTCATCACAGGCAAGGAGACCGCGATCTACTACCCACGTGAGGAGCACTCGCTGATCTCCTACGATGGCAAGTCGAAACACTTTGCCACCGCAGTGCCCGCTGGCGAAGCGCGCTACGTGATGAATCGCCTCTCGGGCGAGATCCAGACAGTGCCAGGTCCAGCGATGCTGCTGCCTGATCCCCGCAAGGAGGTCATCGTCAGACGTGTGCTGTCGGACAATCAATGCAACCTGTGGTATCCAGGCAACGACGAGGCGCTGTCGTACAACCAAGCCTTGCGCGAAGTTGCACAGGCTGCCCCTACCACGCGCTCTGGAGTCGTTTCGGAGGGAGACTACGAGCGCTCGGTCCGCAAGCTGGCCAAGAAGCGTGGGCGTGGCGAGCAGCTGAGCAGGGGCCTCTCTCTGTCGGCAGAAGCATCGGTGATGGAGAAGTCCTTGCATGGCGACGCCGGCATGGACATCGTGGCCGACGAGTTCTCTCGGGCGTCCACCTACACACAACCACGGACGGTGACGCTCAACACCAAGTTCCAGGGAGTTCCAAGCATCGACATCTGGACAGGCTACGCTGTGATGGTCATCAGCAAGACTGGCAAGCGGCATCCAGAGGTCGGGCCCAAGACGATCCTGCTCGGTTACGACGAGTCGATGGAGGTGCTGAAGCTCTCCACCGGCAAGCCCAAGACTACCGATCGTCCCTTCCGCACGGCGTTCCTGCGGGTCGCTAACAACAAGGTCACCGACATCATCGACGATCTGGAGACTTCCGATCACGTTCGCGTGAAGGTCAAGATCTCCTACAACACCGACTTCACTGGAGACCCACAGCGTTGGTGGGACGTGGAGAACTACGTCAAGTTCCTCTGCGACCACGTGCGATCGGTGCTCAAGAATGCGGTCCGCAAAGTCAAGATTGCCGACTTCTACGCCACCGCAGAAGACTTCATACGTGACACGGTCGTGGGGGAGAAAGGTGAGAACGGCGACCGCGTCGGGATGCTGTTCTCCGAGAACGGCATGAAAGTCACTGATGTCGAGGTGCTATTCGTCAAGATCGTGGACGAGCGCATCCAGGACCTACTGGAGAGCCACCAGCACACAGTGGTCCGCACCAACATCGAGCTGAAGACCGGTGAGCACAATCTGGAGGTCCAGCGGCGAACCGAGGAGATCGCTCAGGAGCAGTTCAAGATCAAGACGCAGACAGATGTGGTCCGCAACGAGCTGATCTTGCAAAAGCTTCAGGCCGAGTTGACCACGGTCTTGAGCCAGATCAAGAACAAGGTCCAGGAGTTCGAGGCCAAGGCCGCCCAGTTCAAGGCTCAGCAAGACGCAGCCGAAGTCGAGTTCGAGGCCACGCTGGACCGCAAGAAGCGCGAGGCAGATCAGCAGGCTGCAGTCAAGGCCCAGTTGAACGAGCTGGAACGCCAGATGATCGAGGCCAGCACCAAGGCCGCTGTCGATCGCTTCGGGGCTGCCCAGCAGGGCTTCACCGAGGGCTTGTTGGCCCTCAGCAGCAACGAGGCTGCTGTCAAGATCGCCGAGAGCTTGTCTGTCCAGCAGTTCATCGGAGGCAAGACCTTCGTGGATGTGGTGCAGAAGGTCTTCCAGGGGAGCCCGCTGGAGGGCACCATCGGCAAGATCACCGAACGCATCGCCAACGTCGAGAAGCTAGCGCGTGGTGACGGTCAATCGACCCGACCCCGGGCTTAGCTAATCGAGGGGGCGGTGCCTACGGTGCCTCTGGGGGCACCGCCCCCGCTTGATTGAGGGGTAGCGTACTACAGGAGGTACGCATGCCTGAGTTCGACACGACAGATGCTAGCTACACCTCAATCCAGAAGCTCCGAGACGAGCTGGACCGGGCCGATCGTGTCAACGGAGCTATCATCCGGTTGTGTTGCCAGATGTACAAGCTAGCCTGGGAAGCAGGGGTTGACCCAGACCAACCCGAAATGAAAAATGCCGAGAGGGTGCTTCGGCATCATCGCTGTTGGGACGAAACCTGGAATGGCACAAGAGAACAAGGCCCTGATGGCAATGATGAAGGCAACCGAGGAGATGATCAAGGCACACGCTAAGGGTGAGGAAACTCCTCCTATGGAAATAGTGCACGAGGTTGTCATTGGACCAGAGCAAGGAGAGGTAGCGTTGTCAGACGCCACCGACAGAATCTTAGTCATCGAGTGCAAGATCGACGGAGATACTGTGCCCTTCAACTTCGATCCCACAAGGGGAACCTTGGATCTCCCTGAGCACCTGCAAGGCAAGCCAGTCGAGGTGACCTACACCACCACGGTCAAGAACCCAGATACCCTACAGCGTGTCTACCAGAGCATTCGGTCAGCAGAGATTAATCGACTGGCCCGGGAGGAATACTTGGAAGCCTGGGAGCAAGCCAAGCAGGATATTGCTCCGACTCTGGCTCCGATCCCTGACATGGACGAAGCTTTGGTCATCGGTCACACAGAGGGAGGGCCATACCGCAGTGCCAAGATCGTCAAGTACAACCCTGAGATAGAGCCCAAGCTGCCGTGGTACAAGAGGCTGTGGCGCTGGCTCACCAAGTGCAGGAGGGCGACGTGGGCGTAGAACTCATCACGTTCGTGGAGAGGGTCGATGTTGACCTGAAGAAGATCAGAGTCGAGGACTGTCTGCTGAGGCTCGCGGGCCTCATGGATCAGTGGCGGGATAACATCGAGGCACGCTTGGAGCGCCTGGAGGCTGTGACACGGATCGACAAGCAGACTCTCGAAGAGGTAGATAAATCCGTTCGCCAAACTTGGGATACGCTGGACCAACGAGTTGGTGCTTTGGAGAGAGCCCGACGGCGCCAGGAGGGTGGTGAAAGCGAGTGGGGAGAGGACTGATGGCCGAGTTCTTCGCGCACTTTGGATTCTGGCACTTCGTAGGTCTGATGATCCTGCTGGGATCGATCGGGGGCGGGATCAGGAAATACCTCAATTATAGGCTCGGTATGAAGCGGCTCGACGTGCGCCAGCTCGGGGAGGAGAACCAGCGGCTCCACAAGATCCTCGACAAGGTACGGGACGGGGACGCGCACACTATCAAACTGTTGACCGAGCGCGTGGAGACGCTGGAAACGATCGCTACTTCGGCCGATGAAGATTTGAACCGAAAACTCAGGGAGCTGACCCCATGATGAGCAATCGACACTGGGATGTGCAGGACATCATGCAGCACATCGACAACACTCCAAAGACCGCAGAGGTCATACGAGAAGCGCTGGGTATCTCGCCCTACGACAAACGCGAGTGCTACCGGTTGGGACAAACCCTCCACCAGATGGCGAATGAGGGCATGATCTGGCGTGACAAGGGGAGCCAGACTTTCAGGAAGATCAAACCTCTGACTCCATAAGATCGTCGATTGGAGTCTCGGGGCTACTCCCAAAGTCCTCCTCGAACTTCCGGCTGATGCTTTTGTCCTCAGCCCAACCCTCAACAACCTGACGGCGCAGATCATCGCGTTCGGCCTTGACCTTGGCTAGCTCTGCTTCCAACTCCTCGATACGTCGTCTGAGCTTCTGTATTGGACCCTCAGCCATGTCCCCTCTACGCGACAGCGGAACTCTGGAAGCTCTCGGCCCCTACTCGGTGCCTTCCCAGGACGGAACTCCTACTGGATGGGTGCCTGCGCCATCGACCAGTCCACCTTCTCGTCCGCAAACCTCCAGCAGTAGCCAATGGCCGTGCTGTCGGTCCAGTGAACTACAGAGGTGTGCTCCTTCGAGGTTTGACGCCCATACTGATCTTTGGCACCCTCGTTCTTGTCCACGACCACGATGTTGACGCAGGGCCAGTGCTCGCCGGGCTCCTTGTACTCGACCACCAGGCTCCCATCCTCGTTCTGCCGATAGGCGTACATCGGAGGATTGTGCGAGTCCAGCTGCCACTCACCAGAAGCCTTCTCCTCTTCAGTCAGCAACTCAACCGACTTCCGATTTGGGATAGCCATCCTGCCTTGCGGGTCACCGTGGATGCAGATCAGCAGAGCATCACGCTCTTGCCGCTCTGCGTCAATGAACACCAGGTGCTGTCCGATCCTCAGCTCTCGTTCCATTCCACTGCCTCCTGCTATGGCGGCTCCGTTGCCGCGTACAGGGGGCACTTCAAACACTACCCCTAGCTGGCCGCCTTCATGGCTCCAGCCAGCAAGGGTCTCAACTTTAGAGTAGCTGCTGTTTGAGCCACACGCACATGACGCGGGAGGGCCCGCATCGTGCCCACGGCCTGCCACAGCGTCAGGAGCGCGTCGAAAGCGTTGCCGTATGCTTCGGCCTCCGCATCGTCTAGGCGCTCGGGGGGAGCTGCCTGGGGCTCCTGTGGCACAGATACAGGCTTAGTCCGCCGCAACGGACGATCAGGAAGCTGCGCTCGAAGGGCCTCCAGCGCGCCGATGTCGATCTTGATCTTGTTCATGCGCCACCCCGCTGAAAGTGGAACGCCGGGCGCGAAGGCCCGGCGATCCGGCAGTCATCACAACGGTTGGCGGCAGAAAGGACGATCCTGCCACCCGCCGTAAGCCCTGTCAAGCCCCCAAACAGTAAGATACCTTACCGGTATGAGCGTCCTCCCTCCCGCCGCTTACCGTTGCGCCGGTTACCGTTGCTTCTGCGCTGGTTCTGCTGGTGCGCCTCGCTGACCCGAAGGTAGCGGCCGTCCAGCTCGAAACCATCCATGTCAGCCAAGGCTGCATCGCCCTGCTCGACTTGAATGAAACCGAAACCCTTCGACTTCCCCTCGTGTTCGCCTTCTTTGTGGGTGATGATCTTGCACTCCAGCACGCCGTAATCCGAAAATGCCTCGCGCAGGTCTTCTTCCGTGGTGGCCCATGCGAGCCCACCAACAAACAGCCTTTTACTCATGATTTTCCCTAGTTCCTTCGGTCCGATGTCCCTCTGTAATCAGCGTGAGCTGATTACCTCGACGTGCTTCAGATGCCCAATACTAACCCCGATCTTGATTCTTGAGGCGCGTAGGCTTCGTGCGGTTGATGCGCTCCCTACGCTTTCGTTGGAGATTGGTCTCGGGTAGGCAGAACCCGTCCTCATTGGAAGTGTAGCCAGGGGGGCACCTGTTCATCTCGCGCTTGTAGCGGTTGGGGCAGCCCTTCCAGCGGGGATCGTCTTTCCAGTTCTCTGGCACCCCAGAGGTCGCCTCTTTGTCCGGATTTGTGACCTCTTCAGGGTTGGGTTTTGTGTCGTAGATCCCGTCACTTGCTGGATTCCACCCCTCGTTTTTGTCCACCAAGCTGTCCCTGATAATGTCCGAGACGGTGCCACCCCGGGGCCACTTGATAAGCCTCGACAACGGCCGCTCGCGGGAGTCGGTTGCAGCCTGACGTATGAGCTGGGAGATCTTCACTTGGGAAGGGACTTCTTGGTCTTGCCGTACTCGGTGCAGCCTGGATAGCTCGGGTCCTTGTTGGAGCAAAAGATCTGCCACGCCACACGCGAGCAGTATTCCTCCGTGCGCCCCTTGGCTGTGCTCGGAGGGTCCTTCATGCAGTCCTTGTAGTACCTCTCGACAGCGGCAGGCTTCGCAGCCTGCCTCTTCTGTCGCGGCATCCGGCTGACAATCTTGGTGGCCTTCTTGGTGGCAGCCTCGAACCGATCCGCCAACTTGCCGGCCTCTTCGGCTTCCTTCAGGTTACCCTTCTGGGCAAGCTTCGCCTGGAGCCTCCTGAACTTCGCGACGACTTCTGATCCACAGCAGCCCATGATGCTCTCCTATCCGTCAGCTGGTGTGGCGAACATAGCCTGACGCAACCGCAAGGACACCGCTGCCACCTTCTCAGCCCGAGACATACCGCCCCAGCTTGCCGTCAACATCGTGAACGAGCCAGCACATTCACAAGGCTCATCGACGCCATAGGGCACTTCCTCCAGAGCTGCAACGGTCTCGGTGTCTGTGGCGTAGGGGCCCTTGCTCCGCTGGAGCTTGTTGGTCTGGAGATCGCGGGGGCTGGCGTTGAAGCTCTCGTTGATCAGGTCCAGAGCCTCCAGTAGGTCGGTGGCCTTGAGGACTGGCCGACCGTTCTTCACCTGATCATTGTTGACTGCCTCGATGACAGCCGTGTTGACCAGCTCCTGGAGATAGGCACCTGTCATGCCTTCAGTTGCTTCGAGGATCTGAGCCCACTTGGTCATCCCCGTGGACTCGTCGGCCTCCCTACAGTCCTTGGCGAACGATGCTTTGCGTGCGGTCGCAAACCGCTTCAGCATGACTTCTCGGGCCTCTGCACTGGGTAGAGGGATCGGCATCACCCGATCAAAACGACCAGGGCGCTTGGTGAGAGCGTAGTCGATCTTGGCCAGGTCGTTGGTCGTGGCGACCGTGATCAGCCCCCGGTTGTCCTCCGCGCCGTCCATCTGCGTCAGCAGCTCACCGAGCAGGTAGTTGTCGCGGGAGTAGCCCCGGCTTGCACCGATGAGGTCCACATCCTCCAGCAGAAGGAGCGTTGGGGCACACGTCCTGGCAGCAGTGTACAGCCCCTTCACATCCTTAGCAGACTCGATGGACTTCGTGCTGACCCATATGATCGTGGCTTGCGTCTCAGCGGTAGCGTAGACCTCGTTGCTCAGCGCTCGGTTGGTCTGGGTGTTGTGCGTGACGATGAAGTTGTTGGTGATATACAGCTCGGAGGGATGAGCTACCTTGATGCACTGAGCAGGCTTCTTGCCCACAAACTCCACCGAGTCGATGAAACGCCCACGGAAGATCGTCTTTTCCCCAGCAGCTTCATAAGCTTCAGCCTTCCGGCGCAGACGGAAGGGGTTGACCCCTTCAGGTAGACGGCCCCAGACGCGGTACGAAACCTGCCCCAGACGCTTCTCGCCCTTGTGCGTGTAGGTAGTCTGCCTCTCTTCATCGCTGGAGTAGCCTCCCAACGATTCGATCAGGAACTTGACGCCTTCAGCCAGATTCTTCGAGGTCGAGCTGAACTCGATGTTCTGCTTGCCTTCGGTCACCCCACCGTCGGTGTCCATGAGGCCCTGGAGCAACGCAATGCGGTTCTGCACTGTTGTCCAGAGGAACTGCGTCGGGATGTGCTTGGCTTCAGCACGGCACTCCATCAGCTCCAGACCGCGCAGAGCATCGAGGAACTTGTTGGGCTTGGGCTGGCCTTCGATCTCGATCTTGCGAACGTAGTAGTCGTAGGGAGAGTCCTTCTTCTGACGGAGGGTACATCCGTAGTCCGCTAGGCGTGTGTTGATGGCCTCGACCAGTTCGATGTCTTCCGAGTGGAAGAACACCATCTTCTCGCCGGACAGTCCGCCATCTCCCAAGAAGAGGCCCATGAGATAGGCATCCATCGGGAGCGGCTTGTCAGGGTTGAAATCGATCTGTGGCTGGACGAGGGGGATCTTGTGGTTCCGATGATCGCCGTAGCGCAGAGTCTCCTTGATCTCTGCGAGGGTGCGGACGCCCCCTTCACGATGCGCCCCGCGATCTAGCTTCGTCCAGGTGTACCAGAGATGGTCAAGACAGCACTCGGTGCTGGTCCCATCCATGAAGGTCACCTGGTAGATGTCCAGATCTCCCTGGGGGAACACCCCTGTCACCCGGCTACTTGCCCCGTCAGGATTGCAAACGATCATCCCCTCTTTGATCGAGCCCATCTGGACGAAACCATCAGGCGTCAGAACGAGAGCGTCGAGGGGCTGGGCTTTGCCTACGCCCGGAGGTCCGTCGAGCAGGATGCTACGACGGACGCCTAGGCCCACGTCGTAGAAAGTTTCCCGCCGCTTCAGCATGTCCACAGTCGCGCGCCTGATCTGCTTGATGATCTTGCCCGGCAGGATCACGTCATCCCAGGAGCACGGGGGGACTGCCAGGAACGACAGTCGGCCTCCCCTCCCACCTGTGAAGGTGAGGAGTTTGTCCTTGTAGATGTTCGCGTCGCGGATCCAGGTGTCCACATCCTGGAGGAACGCCTCAGCGATCTCCTTGTGATCCCGATGGACCTCAACAGAGATGTTCGGATCACTGAACATGTCGCCGCGAAGATTCGCGCTGACGTGCAGCGGCACTCTCTTCTTGCATTTGGTGTGCAGGAAGACGTTGGCTGTACTCGCGGTGTGGACCTTCTTGTCGGGTCCCACCTCCACGTCCTCGTAGACTGGCACGAACTCGTCAGCGACGTACGGACCCCACTTGTGCTGCCGTTTCCAGTCGGTCTCCTCGTAGTGCTGCGCCACGTTCCAGAAACCTAGGCAGAGCATCGGCTGCCAGAACGGTGTCCACTCCCGACGAACGATGCAGCTGTCCATCGTTTCGTGTCCGAGAAAGTCGCGTGTCATTTCCTTGAGCATCGCGTAGCGCGACGGCAGCTCGTTCGGGTCCTTCTCGTTGAGCTTGGAAATGAAGTAGTCGATCTCCTCGCGACCGAATGCTTCACGGAGCTGAGGGCTCGCAGCAGCTTGGACGGTGAGCGGGGGTGCGGAAGGCCG
>Ga0180438_10005703_pt1 | contig 17176 bp, 16 predicted proteins | sample SS_ome_12_FD_132455 | JGI IMG/M metagenome (GOLD analysis project Ga0180438, IMG submission 132455) | Hypersaline lake sediment archaeal communities from the Salton Sea, California, USA - SS_3_D_2 metaG | ecosystem: Environmental > Aquatic > Non-marine Saline and Alkaline > Hypersaline >...
CCTGACCCTGAAGGGGCAGTCAGGACAGTTCATTGAGTAATTTTTGCAACTGTCTGCTTCTGCTACCGTGTGTCCGTTGCGCACAGCTACTATCCTGCAACTGAGTCTGCGTTTTTGTTCCAATGTTGCCTTAGACTTTGCCATATTCCCCTCCTTTAATCCATGGCTCTGTCAATAATCTCCCTCGGACCTGGCCGGTGCTTATCGAAACGGGCGAGCTTCGACTATCCATCAGGCGAGGTATCCATATTAATTATACCACCCGGTCAGTGACGTCTGAGGATATCCGGAGGCTTTGCCATGAAGCCAGCAATGGGACTCAGCCCAGCGCAACGCCCAGAAAGTACGGCCAGATTATTATGCCGAGCAAAATTTTCCACCAGACCAGACTGGCGTAGCCGATTGTAAATAGCCAGCCGATGAACCAAATAGCGCCTGCAAGAGCCGGTGAGCCGCCGGACCAATGTTTTCTTCCCTCTGCCATGTTTCCCTCCTTTTACAAGATAATCTACGCCTGATTCGATGACTTTACCCGCAATATCTTAACGATAAGTCCACTGGATGGCAAGACCCCCCATAGAACCGAAGAAATTTCGAGTACAAACGTATGTCGGGCTCATATTTCTTGCAGTGCTATCCTGAAATACCATAGGCTCCGGTGACGGAGTCTCTGAAGATCGGCAATTGTGGTGGATGAAAAGTGAACAGCACGAAGAGAATGCCCAGAACCACTAGAGCAATCGGGGCGAAGCGGTTGAGCCTTCCCGGTAATGGAGAGGCGACTAGCAACCCATAGCTGACCAGCTGCCCAACTATGACAGCCTCAACGAAAATCACAATATCAACTATCAGGAGTCCATGCCCCATGATACTGGTGTACGAATAGTAAAGGACCACAATAGTGATTGGTATCAGATAAATTCCCAGGGTCTTTGCGAAGCAAAAATTGCCCGCCGACTTCCCAAAGCGACTGTATTCCAGAACCGCATATGCCAATGCCGGCCAAAAACCCAGCTTTAGATGTTCCCACACACTCTCATTCACGGCGGCAATCGGGGCGATAGGAGTCCAGCCACCGGACCACTCGAAGGCAAAGTGCAGCAGCGACCCCAAAACAACTATGAAGATGATTCCCCCCACCTCCCAGAGCAAAATCTTTCTTTTCATGGTCATAACTTCACATAGCTGATATTACACGGCTAGCTGCCGCCGACCGTTTTTCTCCAGCGCAGCCACAGGGCCCAGGCCGTTACCAGCACAGCCAGCACGGCAACATAGATTTCCAGCTGAAGGGCGGTAAACAGCCCTGCGTGCAACAAAGCAACGCCATAGTTCAATAAGCCGTGCAGGAAAGCGGCTATCAGATAGAACTGCCACCCCCAGCCCCTGGCCAGACCATAACCGGCCAGGGCCGAAAAGGCGGTATGAGCGCCTACCGTAAAGAATCTCTCCCAAAATCCAGCCAGTGCCATAAAGCCACCGGTTTGCACCGCTCCCCAGGTCCAACCTGAGGCAAAGATGAGATTGTGTGCCCACTGCGCTTCGAAGATGCCGAATCCAGCTCCGGCCACAGCGCCGATGGCGAGTCCCAGCTTGGGGTCAATATTCCTGCCGCTGCGCCACCAGTAGACAACCACTGGCACCAGCTTCGCCCCTTCCTGAACCAGTCCGCTGAGGAATATTTGTGGTATCCCGGCAAGGAGAATCCAGCTCTCGAGAACCTCCTGGCTCCAGAAACGGCCCAGCGCTGTTCCGACCAAAGCCTGAAGGGGAATTTGAATAAAGCTAGCTGCAGCCAGGGCTAGAATGGCGCTGCTTACGAGGACCGCCCAGAGCCAGGGTCTCTTAAACAGCGGCGGGCGGTAACCGGCCAGCCAAATGGCACCGAAGGCTATAGCCAGCCCAATCCCCAGGGCGCTGGGGTTCTTAAAGAAGGAGAGAAAAAAGCTGACCGTGTACTCTATCATGAACTCCTCCTACGCTTTAGACTGGTCCCTGTCCAACTCATCCCAGCATGCGTACTACGCCGGACTCCAGGATATTATACCGGCAGCAACTCCTGCAATTTTGCCGGATTGCTGCTTTTCCTCAAGGCCTCTTGAGCACTGACTATATTCCTTCTTACCAAATCAAGAAGCGCCTGGTTCAGGCTTTGCATGCCCTCTTTGCTGCCGAGCTCCAGATTAGGTGGTATTTCGAATAACTTCTCATCGCGGATGAGTCTTCTGATCACATTGCTGGCAATCATGATTTCAAAAGCAGCTACCCGACCTCCCCCAATACGGGATAAGAGCGTCTGTGATAATACCGCCTCCAGTACCTGTGATAATTGTAATCTTATTTGCCGCTGCTGGATTGCCGGGAATATGTCGATTATACGGTCAATAGTCTGGGCGGCGTCAATCGTATGTAGCGTGCCCACCACCAGATGCCCTGTCTCGGCCGCCGTTATAGCCGTGCTTATGGTATCCAGGTCACGCATCTCTCCGATGACGATTACATCCGGGTCGTGCCGCAGCGCCTGCATTAAGGCAATGGCGAAGGATCTGGCATCGTCCACCAGGTCACGCTGATGTATGATACATTTCTTATCCTGGAACAGGAATTCAATGGGGTCTTCGATGGTGATGACATTTCGCCTCTCGTTTTCGTTGAGATAATTGATCATCGCTGCCAGGGTAGTCGACTTGCCGCTGTTGGAAGGACCGGTGACCAGGATAAGCCCTCTCGGCTTAAGAATAAGCTCCTTGCAAATTTGAGGCAGTTCTAATTCATCGATAGATGGGACGTCAAATGGTACTAAATGAAAGACAAGGCTAATTGTGCCCCTTTGCTGGAGAGCATTAACCCGGAAGCGAGCCAGGCCAGGAACGGAGTAGGCAAAGTCCAGCTCTCGTTCTCTAAGGAAGGTATCTCTTTGCTCTCGAGTGGCAACCTGTCCAAATACGGATTCGATATCTTCGGCTGTAAGTGGCGGGAAGTCCTCTTGAGTTATGAGCAAACCGTCAATGCGCAATACCGGTCGGCTTGCCACCTTCAGATGCAAATCCGAGGCATCTTTGTCTACCATTAAGGATAGAAGCTTCCCTATCTCCATAGCCAAAAGCTTTGCCTACTCAATCTAGCACAATCATCTCCCAATTTTCTACCCTTTTTTTATCACATTTAGCACGCTGGCTACACAGTAGACAAGCATCATCTTCTCGTGGGGGTGCGCTTGGAACGCAATGCCGGTGGGAAATTTCCTCCAAGATAGGAGAGGCAATATCAACGGAAAGCCTGTTAAACCAGACCGCAAGGTTGTTAAGACAGATCTCCCCGGCCTATTTGGGGCGAATATCCCTCAAGAACGGAAGGTAATCGGGCAGGTTCTTCTCAGGGATGCCAAATTCGAAAGTTAGTTCTCCGAGATCCACGTCCCTTATCTCCATATCTGCGCCTCTGGCTTTCTGGATGATAAAAGGCAACCAGGTCTGGTTGAAGACTTTTTCTCCCGTCAAATGAGATATATCTATATATGTCGAAACGAGGTAACATTTAGCGTTTTCAAGTTTGATAAGAACGCTAGGTTTGAACATCGTTTGTTCGCCAGGCTTCAGAAAGGGCACGCGACTCCCTTCTATGGGCTTTTTTCTCTCATCGAGAATCCAAATATCCAGCTCAATCGCAGTTCCATTTCCTGCATTCCATACTACGAAATGCGAAAAATACTTCTCATCTGGCAATCTGAAGACAGTCCCTTGGAGCAAAATGGGCGATGAGGTTGCCAATCTTGCTTCTTTTGCTTCCTCCGCCATCTTCCTGCTGGCCTCTGCACTCTGCTTTACAATCTCAACGGTTCGTGAGGTCAAATAGACATAATAGCCTGTCGCGTAAACCAATGCGGCGGTGAGCCCTGCGACAAAGCCCTGCTCAAGCCCCACAAAGCGAACCACAACTCCTCCAACCAGGGCAATGACAGCGAGGATACCCACTATGAAGATGACCAATTGCTTCTTTGTCATACCTGCTTCCCCCTTAAGTCCCCCGGTTAAATCACATTATTGTCACCACCACATGCTCTTCCCAAGACCTACTCCAATTATATATCGCCGTCAACCAGAATGGTATAGCCTTGGCAACAAGATGCAGAGGATGTACCGGGAATACGTGTCAGAATTATCTCCACGTGTGGGTGCTAAAGACGCAACAGCGCCGAGAAATTTGCTATATAAATGGGGGATAAAAACGCTTAAAGGTCCTCATCGTCCCCGCCTTGCTCGTCCGAATCCAGCCGACACCTTTTATATGAATAGTCATAAGCTGAGAGCCTGGCATCGGGGGCAAAAATAGCTTCCTCGGTTCTGTACCGAGACCCGCTCAATGGCAGTACCGCAACCGGGGCAGGCTTCGCCTCCTTTATGAGCAACCTTGAAATCAGAATGGGCTGTGCCCAGCTCGCCCTCAGGGCGGATATAGGTATCCACGCTGGCGCCTTTGCTGCCGATGGCTGCCCAAAGGACCTCACGGATACAATGATACAAAGTTTGTGTTTCTTCGGCTGACAAGGCGTCTGCTTTTTTCAGAGGGTGAATCCCAGCAGCGAAGAGAGCTTCATCCGCATACATATTGCCGATTCCGGCGACAATAGCCTGGTCAAGAAGCGCCGCTTTTACGGGGATGCGACGCCGGCTCAATCTTTGCCCCAGAATGTCCGGGGTAAATCTTTCACCTAATGGCTCGGGACCCAGCCTGCCCACCACAGTATCGGCATCGTCTACCAGCCGCATCAACCCCAGCCGGCGCAGGTCGCTGAAAACAAGGCGGTGGCCGTTGGAAAAGTGAAAAACAGCTCTGGTATAGCGCCCGACTCCTTTGGGATTTAATAGCAAGACGCCGGTCATTCTGAGATGCATAATAAGCGAGCGGCCATTCGATAGGTGGAAGATGAGATACTTTCCCCGGCGCTCCAGGCTTTCTACCTTCTGCCCGATTAATCCCCGACGGACTTCTTCAACAGAACCGTCCTGTACCAGCTTGGTATCAAATATAGTGACTTGAGTGAAGCTTTGCCCCACAACCCAGGGCGCAAGCTCGTTTTTAATCGTTTCTACCTCAGGTAACTCGGGCATTTCACGCCATCTCGCCCCAGTTTCTGCCCAGCTTGATGTCTATCTTCACGGGGACACAAAGCTCGATAGCCCGGGGCATAAGCTCGGCAACCAGGGATTTCATCTCCTCCAGCTCCTCGTCGGGCACCTCGAAGAGCAATTCATCGTGTATTTGTAACAGCATCTTGCTCTTAAGATTCCGCTTCTCCATTTCCCGATGTAGATTTATCATGGCAACTTTAATGATATCGGCAGAGCTACCCTGCACCGGGGCATTTATGGCCATGCGCTCAGCAGCCTCCCTGACCATCCGGTTTGAGGAATTAATCTCGGGGATTAGCCTTCTCCTACCCATTACCGTCTGGACATAGCCCAGCTTCCGAGCCTGTTCCTTGGTTGCCTCGAGATATCCCTTCACCCTGGGGTATTTCTCGAAATACAGGGCGATAAATTGAGAGGCCTCCTCCCGGCTGAGGTTGGTGGCCTGCTCCAGGCCATAATCGCTCATGCCATAAACAACCCCGAAATTGACCGTTTTGGCATTTCGGCGCATGCCTGGAGTCACCTCCTCCACGGGGATGCCAAAGATTTTAGAGGCGGTCATGGCATGGATATCCTCATCGTGGGCAAAGGCGGCAATGAGACCGGGGTCTTGAGAGAGATGAGCCAAGGCTCTGAGGTCAATCTGGGAATAATCGGCGCTCAAAAGGTATGCTCCGGGTGGAGCTATGATGGCCCTCCTTATTTTATTCCCTATCTCCCCCCTAACAGGTATGTTTTGGAGATTGGGGTCGCTGGAGGAGAGTCGCCCGGTAGCCGTGCCCGTCTGGTTAAGACTGGTATGTACCCTGCCCGTTTTATGGTTAATAAGCGCCGGCAGGGCATCAACATAGGTCGACTTGAGTTTACTGAGCTGACGGTATTCCAGTATGAATTCGATTACGGGGTGAACGCCTCTCAATGCTTCCATGACCGAGGCTTCGGTGGAATAGCCGCTCTTCGTTCTGCGAGACTGGGGTAGCTTAAGCTCTCCGAAAAGCACCCTGCCCAATTGCTGGGGCGAGTTGATATTAAACTGGTGCCCGACACTCCCGTAGATTTCCTTCTCCAGCTTCAGCAGTTCCCTGCCTTGCTCCAGGGACATCTCCCGGAGCAATCCCGTATCTAAGAGAATGCCATTACTCTCCATAACTACCAAAACGGGAACTAAAGCCATTTCCACTTCAGTGAAGAGCTGCCACAGGCCATCCTGTCGTAGCTCAGTCTCCAGACCTTCCCTTAAACTCCAAACAATGTCCACGTTGGCGCAGAAATAGTCGGCAACCTGGTTAACCTCTGCCAAGGATACGGAGCCTTGTTTCTTTCCTGCGCCACCTAGTTCGGCAGGGGTTACTATTTCAATGCCCAGCTTGTTAAAGGCCAGCGCTTTGAGCCCCAGGCTCTTTTCCCCGAGAAGATAAGCAGCGAGCATAGGGTCGAAATTCAAATTCCCAACTTTCACCCCATAGCCAGCCAATATCGCCATAGTATGTTTGCCATTATGGGCAATCTTGCCTATGCTGGCATTTTCCAGGATTGCTCTGAGCCTGGCTATGACTTGGGTTAGCGGCAACTGCTGCGGCTGATTTAGACCAAGGTGCCCTAGAGGTATATAAAATGCCTTGCCCCGGACTGGCGATATCGCTATCCCCACCAAATCCGCCAATATAGCTTTTCCGCCCGCAGTCTCAATCTCGATCGCCAGGTCCTGTGCTGCCTCCAGTTCGTCTATAAGCTGATCCAAAGCTGTCTCGGTGTTCACTATGTGGCAAGTGACCACCGAGGCTTGATGGCCCTCGGCCTCCATTTGTGGCAGTCTGGGAAGCAATTTAATAAACTCAAGCTCCTGGAAAAGCCTTGCTACCTCGTTCCGGTCATAGTGGCTTACCTGGCAGATTTTCAAGTCCAGCTTGATAGGAACATCCTTGACTATAGTGGACAACTCTTTATTCTGGAAAGCCTGAGCACGATGCTCGCTTAGCGTTGTCTGCAACTTGCTCGGCGTAATATCTTCAATATGGTCATAGATGCCCTGGAGGCTGCCGTACTGCTGAAGCAATTTGGTGGCTGTCTTCTCACCAATGCCTGGCAGGCCCGGTATATTGTCTGAGACATCGCCAACCAGTGCTTTGAAATCAGTGAGTTGTTCTGGCTTAAGGCCATATTTCCGCTCTACCGCCTCCTCATCGTAAAGAATGGTATCAGTGAAGGTTCGCCTGGGAGCAAGGGCTTTCACGCGGGGCAAAACCGCTTGCAGCATGTCATTGTCCCCGGTAACAATGATAGTCTCGATGCCCTGCTCATCAGCCTGCCTGCTTAATGTGCCCAAAACATCGTCGGCCTCGAAGCCATCAATTTCGAAAATGGGGATATGAAAGGCCTCCACAAGCTCGTGAACCCTCTTTATCTGGCTTTTCAATTCCTCCGGCGTGGCCGGCCGCTGCGCTTTGTACTCCTCAAACATTTCATGCCTGAAGGTCGGGGTGGGACGGTCAAAAGCGACAGCCCAATGAGTGGGCTTGAAATCAGCAAGTACCTTAAGCAAGGTATTGGCAAAGCCATAGACGGCATTCACCAGCTCCCCGGTTTTGGATTGGGTCAGCGGGGGAAGGGCATGAAAGGCGCGGTGCACCAAAGCATTGCCGTCGAAAAGCAGCAAAAGTGTTCTCTCCCCCCCAGGCACAGCCTCTTCCTTTGCCATAGCCTTATTATACTATGGCTCCGCCCTAAATTGCTTCACAAAGCCAAGATGTTTATGTCAAGTTATGAGCCTCGTCATAACCATCTACCGCATTTTATCGACTGTAGTCACTTCCTTCCCGATTTTGGCAACCCCAACCACCTCGGCGTCCTGTTCATATATTCACGGTAGGCATCGCCGTACTTCTCGAGGCACAAACGTTCTTCGAAACCTGCAAAACGAACATGTGCGAAAAGCATGGATGCAATCGAAAGCAACAGAAAGAGCCATGAGGCACAGGCTATACTTATGCCTATATTCATTAAAAACCAGGAGAGATACATGGGATGCCTGGAATAACTATATAGCCCTGTAGTGATTAGCTCATCATTAACTATGGCGGTCGCAAACTTAACCCAGACTGCCAACAACATAATTAATCCCACCAAAGCAACAGGAAGACCCACGTAAAACCATGTCGTCCCCAATTTCAGCGGCAGGAAAATGGAGTATATGACGGGTAGAAACATGACTATTCTGGAAAAGCCGAAGAGCCTTCTCTCAGACTTCGTCATATAATTCAGCTCGCTTTTTGAGTCTGCACCATTTTCGCTATTTGAAGCTCGACGTTTCTGAATAAGCAACAATATCGGAAGAGGTAATAGAGCACAAAGCTCGAAAATCCAGGCGTTCCACAGGCCTATGTCAAAAGCTGGTATAAGCGACATGATTCACCTGCTTTCTGATTTCTCCGTCCAGCATTTCGTAACTTACCCCCCGTGGCACCACCGTAGTGCTGGGCTCATACTCGATGCACACACATTTCCGGGGCTATTTCACGGCGCCAGACTTTATCAGTCCTTCCACTAGCTCACCACTGTAGCCCAGTTCCCGCAAGATCTCCTCGGTGTGCTGCCCCAAGAGGGGGGCAAAGTCTCTGAACTGGGCCGGGGTCTCCGAGAGCTTTATGGCGAACCCAAGCTGCTTCACCTTTCCCTGGGTCGGATGCTCCAGCTCCATGATCATATTACGCTGGAGTATCTGGGGGTCTTCGAGTACCTCATCAAAATCCAGGACCGGGCTGACGCAGGTATCAGCCTTCTTCATAATCTCAAACCATTCGTCCCTGGTCTTTGTCAGCACCTTGTCCCTGATGGCAGAGACTACCTCATCATACTTTTTACCGGTGGCATGATGGTGTGGGATAAGCTCCTCCAGACCCAGGGCACGGCAGAACCGCTCCCAGAAATAGGATTCCAGGGGGCAGGAGGCGATGTACTTGCCGTCCTTCGTCTGCCAGGCATTTTGTATAAGCTGCGCATCTCGCCTCCTTGGCATAGGACCAAGTGCCATATTTTGTCCCAGCAGTATGGCTGCGAAGCTCAGGGCGCTATCGGCAAAACACACATCTATATACTGTCCCCGACCCGTTTTCTCCCGGGCTATGATGGCGCAGAGGACGCCGATGACTGCATAGAGGCCCACGCTGGTGTCAGCCACCGGCACGCCGCTGGTCATTGGCCTGTCCTCCATGTCGGTGTTTGATGCCAGCACGCCAGCTATAGCGCTGTAGGTGGGGTCATGTCCCGGGAGGTCCCGGTAGGGGCCATCCTGGCCATAACCTGAAATGCTGCAATATATAATCCTCGGATTTATCTTGGAGATTGTCTCATAGCTTATTCCCAACCGCTCCACCACCCCCGGACGGTAGCTCTCCCAGATGACATCCGCCGTGGCAGCAAGCTTGTAGAACACCTCCCGCGCCTCGGGGACTTTCAGGTTGAGAGCGATGCTCTTCTTGTTCCTGCCCAGGATATCCCGGGCCAGATATTTTTCCTCCTCCTCAGGGCTCAGCCCCGGCGGGACAAAGATGTCGCGCGCCATCCCTCCTCGCTCCACCAGTTCCTCAACCTTGATGACTTCAGCACCCATATCAGCCAAATACATGCTGCCCAGGGGCCCCGGCGCCAGACGGGATAGGTCCAGAACTCTGATTCCTTCTAATGCTATCATTATCTTCCCTCCTTTGGTAATGATGACATGATACAGCAAATAATCGCAGCTTTCCATAGCCAACCTATATAAGGGCACGCCTAATCAGCATCCTGTAGGGGCCTGGAGAAACAGCCTGACCCGCGGCCAGACTCCTTCGAAGAACGGAGCTCCCGATTCACCCTACATTGACAATCTCACCATTTAGGTATAATAATTGCAGGAAGCTCACGAAGATCATCCTATGTCGAGAAAGCTAACGGTAATTCCAGAGCAGTGCTCCGGATGCGGCATCTGTGAACTTGTATGTGCGCTCAAGCATTTCGGAGTGAATAACCCCAAAAAGGCAGCGATAAGGGTATTGACTACATATCCTCACCCTGTCGTGAGAATGCCTATTGTGTGCAGCCAGTGTAAGGTGCCCACATGCGCGCAAGTGTGTCCTGTCGATGCCTTACGCCAGGTCAATGGCGTCGTACAATTGGATGAGGACAACTGCGTCTCCTGCTATAAATGCGTGGAAGCATGTCCTTTCGGAGCCATGTATGCACATGAAGATTGTGACCTGCCTATCAAGTGTGATATGTGTGGAGGAGACCCGGAGTGTGTCAAGAAATGCCCCAAGGGAGCGCTCAGGCTCATACCCGAGGCCGCCCTGGGTGAATCCAGGCGTCTCAACAACGTCTTGAGCTACACCCAGATGAAGGAGATTGAGTTTTATGAAAAGGGCGAAAAGAGGGTCATCCGCTATGCCGAGGTGGGTAAAGAAGAGCTATGAGCATAAAGAGCGGATATTTCAAGAAACACCTGCATGCAGACCTTACGAAGGGCTGCATTGAGCGCAGGGACATCTCGGATGCCTTCCTCGAAAGGCACATTGGGGGGCGTGGCTTCGGTGCCAAGCTCGTCTGGGACAGTCTGAAGAGGCATGATTTCCGAATAGCCCCCCTGGGCACTGAGAACCTCCTGGTTGTCGCAACCGGCCCCCTTACCGGGGTCTATTTGCCTGCCTCGGGGAAGACCTCCTTTATCTCCATCTCACCGGCTACTGGCCTCTATGGTGATTCCTCTATGGGCGGTGCCTTTGGCATCGAACTCCGTCAGACGGGAATCGATATGCTCTCCATTAGCGGCAGGGCACCGGAATTGTCCGTCCTCTTCATCGATAATGCTGAAACGACAATCCTTCCCACGCCCGAGTTGAAAGGAAAAAGCTGTCTGGAAGCAGAAGGAATGATCAAAGAGCGGCTAGGTACCCATGCTGTCCATGTTGCCACTATCGGTTTAGCTGGCGAGAACTTGGTGAAATTCGCCTGTGTCAACGCTGATTGGAGCCGCAACGCTGGCCGGACCGGGATGGGAGCCATCATGGGATCGAAGAACCTCAAGGCAATTGTAGTGCGGGGGCAGAGAGACCTTCCCGTCCATGACGTGGCAGGGCTTGCGGTGGAATCTGACAAAGCCTTTAAATACATGAAGGAACACAAGTATTTCAAACTATGGCAGCAACAAGGTCTGATGAATGTTATCGATTACGCCAATGAGAAGGGGATTCTGCCGACATACAATTTCAAGGATAGCGTTTTTGCCAGGCACGACCAGATCAACGGCGCAACAATGCTCGATCGCTACAAGATAGGTGACAGCGCGTGCTTTTCCTGTCCCATGTCCTGTGGCAATATATGCCTCGTCAAGAGCGGGAAATATATGGGCACGGTCGTTGAAGGGCCGGAATATGAAACATGCGCCATGCTGGGACCAAATCTGGGCATCGACAATTTCGCCGCCATACTATCTGCCACCCGATTATGTGATGAGCTGGGAATGGATACGATTTCTACTGGCAACATCGTGGGAGCTGTAATAGAGGGATATGAGAAAGGAATCCTGTCACTTGCCGATCTCGATGGGCGGGAGATCGCCTGGGGGGATGAGGATGCGATTTTGGAACTGATCCAGAAAATCGGCCACCGCCAGGGCGTAGGTGACATTCTGGCCGATGGCTCACGCCGCATCATCGAAAAATGGCCTGAAATGGACAAAATTATCCTCCAAGTCAAGGGACTGGAGCAGTCTGCCTACGACAGCCGCGCCAGTATTTCCATGGGGCTGGCGTATGCTACCTCGGACATAGGAGCACATCACACACGGGCGTGGACCATTGCCAAGGAAATGGAAGAAGGCCAGAACTGGTCCGATGACGAGAAGGTTGACACTGTAATCTATCACCAGAAACTGCGCCCGTTGTTTGACATGCTCGGTGTTTGCCGCCTGCCCTGGATTGAACTAGGGCTGAGCGAATTACACTATGCCAACTTCTATAAGTATGTGACTGGCAAGGAAGCATCCCTTGAAGAGCTACTGGAACTCTCGAATGATGTATATGACTTAACACGGCTGATAAATGCTCGCCTTGGCATCAGCCGCGAAGATGACAATCTTCCATACAAGGTCTGGGCTAATCCTCCTCTCACAGGTCCAAATGTAGGTAAGGTGATCGACCGGGAAGATTTCCAAAAACTTCTTTCCCTGTACTATAAGAAGCGCGGCTGGGATGAAGACGGCATCCCCCCGGCGGAGTTAGAAACCAAGTTTGCAGACTGACTTGTGCGAGCCAGTAGGGGATGATTGTAGGGTTACCAGAGGATTGAAAGTCGGCGAGCAATGATTTGAAATGGCCATAGTATCTGCTATGGAAAATCGCCAGGTACCCCAATCATGAAAGCAAGGAATAGTAGGATAGCCCTAGTTACCACTGTCATGGGCTTTTCTGACCAGAAAAGCTGGGGGTGGCTATGTGTCATGCCCACGTACTCCACAGCCCCTTGGTTCACTAGGCGCAGTTTCCTCGTTTCCTGCATTCAACCTGAGCCGGCGAAGAAAGGAGCGCAGGCTATGGCAGCGCCTAAATACGTTCCAGCCCCTCGATGAAGAGCTCGAATTCCTTATCCTTAATGGGAACTGTGTTCTCCTCGGCAGGGAAGGAGCCGCTGTTCACTTCATCTTTGAACTCCTTGTAGGCAGCGACCGCTTCATTAAAGAAATCGCGGTACTTCCTGGCATGACGCGGAGCAGGATGGCGGCTGAGGCCGAGAATATCGCTGGCCACCAATTCCACACCATCAGATCCGGCGCCGGCACCAATGGAGATAACGGGTATTCGCAGCCGCTTCGCTATCTCGGCTGCGACCCTCCCGGGCACTAACTCTATAGTAAGCATGGCAGCACCAGCTTCCTGATACGCCAATGCATCCTTGTAGACCTGAAGTGCATCTTGTGAGGTTTTGGCAACCCCTACGTAGCCACCTATCCAAGTAGTGTACCAAATCGGTGTAAGTCCAACATGGGCAAAAACCGGAATCTTCTGCTTCGCAACTGCGGCGACTCGATCCGGGGACACCCCTAACATAAGGACTATGTCAGCGCCGGCGGCCATGGCAACCGTCGCCCACCGTATCGCCTCCGCATCGCTGGGACTTACCGTGCCGGGCAGCAGAAGAGGATTGAGCAGAATTTTCGGTGCGGCTTTCCTCAGTTCCTTCACGGTCATCGACATATTCTGCATCATGCGCTCCTCATTACTGCCCCAACCCCAACATCTCAGAATATGCATGCCTGCGGCTTCAGCTGCTCTGGCTATCCAGATATCACTTGTCGCGGTCATCATTATTGTTTCTTTGCCTTTGAGGTTCTGCACATCGTAGACGGTCAGCTTGTTTCGTCCGGGAATCATCGTCATTATACCTTACCTCCTGATTGCTCTATTCATCTAGAAGACAGCCGGAAAACGCTGAGCGCATACAGCTGTCTTCGGCACAGCAATTTTAACGCACCCCGTGGCCCACCTTATAGCTGATTCGCCAAATTCTGTCAAGAGGGGTGTGCTAGCTGTGCTGTTCTACCGACAAGATACGGTATTGCCAAGGCAGTAGTAAAACATTTTACCAAGATGACAGCCCTGGAATACGGCAGGGACAATATCAGGGCCAAATGTATCATCCCTGGCCCCATGGATACAGCCTTTTTCGTCAACATGTACTTAGGAGAATGTGGTAACGCGGTGATTGAGCCAGCCTCCTGCGACCGCTTCCGACGCAAACTCTGCCCAAACTCTATAGCTGTTCTATTTGAGCCTGGTTGGGGGTATAATGGACTACGAAAAGGGGGCGACAATGAAAGAGCTACAAGACTATAGCGCGGATTTTGACCTGAATCTCAAACTCCATGATTTCTCCAAGGACGCCATAGTTGAGCTGCTTATGCAAACATCCAAGCTGTACATGCAGGTCTGCGGGTTTTATGACAACGAACTCAAAAAGACAGTAGGTTTTGATGAGGCTGACCGTATTGGCTATGACGCCTGGCTCAGACACATTCCCTATTCTGTGAAATGGGTCGCACAGGCGTTTAACATCCAGGGGAATGATGTTGATGCTGTCTTCAGGACGCTTCAGTTCCATCCTGGCTGGGGACTGGTTTACAAATGCGATTACGAATTGAAAAATAAAAATCACGGCATAATGACAGTTATTCATTGCCCCACTCTGGAATATTTCGAAAAGACGGGGCAGTTCGAGAACTGGGGGAAGCGTATCTGCGAGGTATGGGACCCAGCTCAATTTCAGGAGTTTGCCAGGCTCTTCAATCCAGACATAAAAGTAAGGACTTTAAAGCTACCCCCACGGAAGAGCAAGGATGAGATGCCCTGCATTTGGGAGTTCAAATTAGAGAGTTAGTGCTTGTCTACAAAAGCGGTCTCTTGTAGAGCCTCTAGCTATCCTCAAAATTTACCGCAGGTGTTGACGGTTGTGATAGAATGGACAATGAGAGCCGCCCACGAATGTTTCGGGCGACGCAGAATTGGAAGATGAATACAGGGCACTGGAATTTCTATTTCATTGCGGTTGCATTGACAGCCCTTCTTCTGGTCAGTGCTTGTGCTCCAGCTTCCAAAGGGGAGAGCTTAACATACACCAACTCAGAATATGGCTATTATGTGGAGTATCCCAAGGGTTGGGATGTCCGAGAAGAATCAGGGGGGGCACTGGTCTTGTTTTCTGGACCCTTGATAGAGGAAGCGGGAGGGTCTGCACGTGGAAAAGTAGTATCAGAGAATTTAACTCAGTCTCCACAGATGACGCACGAGGAGTATGTCCGCCAGAACAAGCTCACCTTGGGACAGATTTTTTCGACCCTTGAGGTGGTGGATGAGTATGATGCTGTAGTCAGTGGTGTTCCCGCTACAGTAGTTACATATACATTTGACTGGGAGGGAATTACGATTAAGCTCACAAATGTCGTTTTTCTCAAGGATAACATTGGTTACGTAATAGGTTATGACTCAATACCTAAATACTACGACGACTATGTTGGCTGCCTTGAGTTGATGATGAGCACGTTTGAGTTTGAGTAGGAGCTAGTCTAAGGGCTTGGTGTATCAGTATGTCAGACTGTTAGCCATACGGTAAAGCCTGAAGATATCCTCAATCTTCGCTGACCCAGGGGGTTTGATTAAATGGCCAGAAAAGGAGGTGCCCCGGTCTCAGCGGGAGACTCGGGGCAAAATGAGAAACGAAGTGAAAGGAAAAGGAATGAGATGATATCACAAAAGGAAATATTTGTCAAACTTCATTTAACTTGCAGAGTGCAAGCACAAAGATAATTTGACACAGTTTCTCAATAAATCTACACTGTCAACAACCTGCTAGGAGGCCTGGCTGCGATGATATGCCCTACCTGTAAGAGCGATATGATAGTGGTCGAGCATAAGAAGATTGAGCTTGATTATTGTACTAACTGCCAGGGGGTGTGGTTTGATTCTGGAGAGCTTGAGCTCCTGCTGGAATCCATGAGCCTTGAGAGCCCTGACATATTCCTCAATAATATCCTCGACTCCGCAGGAGCTGAATCATCGGAGAAGAAGCGCAAGTGTCCCATCTGTAGTCAGGAGATGAAGAAAACAACCATAGGCCAGGAGCCTGCAATATTGATTGATGTCTGCCAGCAGGGAGATGGGCTGTGGTTTGATGGTGGTGAAGTCGGGCAATTGACAAGACAGCTGGCTGAGAAGTCATCGGAGAAACAAGGTTCTCAGCAGGGGGTCATCACTTTCCTGGGAGAGGTCTTCGAGGCTCGGGGATGAGTTGCGCAGGATAGACACAGGGTGAGAGGGGAATACCATCTAAAGTAAACTAAATACAAAGCAATATGGAGGTGTTGTATGTCAACAGGAATTATAATCATTATCGGCGTTGTCATAGTCCTTGCTGTAGTGTTCATTGCGGTCTATAACAAACTGGTCAGGCTACGCAACCAGGTTAAGAACGCCTGGGCACAGATTGATGTCCAGCTAAAACGGCGCTATGACCTCATTCCCAACCTTGTAGAAACAGTCAAAGGCTACATGAAACACGAGCGTGAGACGCTGGAAGCTGTAACCCAGGCTCGGAACCTTGCTCAGCAGGCGGCATCCTCTGGAGCAGGCACGCGAGCTAAGGCTGAGGGTGCGCTGGACGCTGCTTTGTCCCGGCTGCTGGCAGTGGTTGAAAGATACCCTGACCTGAAAGCCAATCAGAACTTCCTGGCTCTTCAGGAGGAGCTCACCTCAACTGAGAATAAGATAGGATTTTCCCGGCAGTTTTACAATGATTCAGTCTTAAGGTACAACAACCAGACACAGGTATTTCCCTCCAACCTGATAGCTAACATGACCGGTTTTAAGGCTGGCGAGTTCTTTGAAGTTACCGAAGCCGCGGAGAGGGAGGCGCCCAAAGTCAGTTTCACCTGATTGGTGATTACATAGCCTATGTGGGAACAGATAAGGTCTAACCAGATTAGGTCGGCATTACTTGTGGCTGTAATGGGCTTGGTTCTGCTCGCAATCGGCTATTTCCTCGGCCTGTACTTCTTCGGCAATGCCATTGGAGGCCTGATTATCGCCTTAATAGTATGGGCAGTGCTGAACCTGGTGGCCATCTTCCGGGGGGATAATATCCTGCTTGGGCTGTCGCGGGCGAAAAAGATCAGCCGTGATGACCTCCCGCGGCTTTATAACGTAGTTGAGGAAATGCGGATTGCCTCTGGATTGGAGAAGATGCCTGAAATCTATATAATCGACGACCCGGCACTTAATGCCTTCGCCACCGGTCGAGACTCCAACAAGGCTGCTGTAGCCATCACCTCCGGGCTGCTACAGAAACTCAACCGCGACGAACTCCAGGGTGTCATTGCCCACGAAATAGCTCACATAAAGAACCGTGACGTGCTGTTAATGGCTATATGTGGTGTCCTCCTCGGGACCATCGTCATCCTAGCCTGGTATGCCAGTCGAATCATGTTATTTGGCGGGATGGCCGGGGGCAGGAGGAGTTCCTCA
>Ga0180438_10005704_pt1 | contig 17175 bp, 11 predicted proteins | sample SS_ome_12_FD_132455 | JGI IMG/M metagenome (GOLD analysis project Ga0180438, IMG submission 132455) | Hypersaline lake sediment archaeal communities from the Salton Sea, California, USA - SS_3_D_2 metaG | ecosystem: Environmental > Aquatic > Non-marine Saline and Alkaline > Hypersaline >...
CCATCGGCCCCGCCCCCAGAATCGCGGTCACCCCCCCCGGCTTGAGGCCAAGCTGTGCTCGCCGAGGGGTTGTCGGTGTGTCCTTGAGGATATGCACCGAGTGCTCCTGCGCTGACACCACGCATGAGATCGGCTCCGCAAGCGCAGCGGCGAAGTACGCCATATCGTCCTTCGGAAGCGGTAGCAAACACCCCGTATCGATGACTTCTTCGCCGACCAGAACGTACTCCGAGAACAGCCCATCCAGTGTATATCCAACGGCGATCTTATCGATGCCTGCGGCGTTATCTCGATATCGCTCTCGATTGTTTTTCGGGCCTGTTGGCACTGCCGGTTGGATGGCATATCGCTGCCCAACAGCATACTCACTGCGAAGCCCATCCCCCACGGCGACCACCGTCACACACCCTTCGTGGCCGATCACCACAGGGTGCTTCCCCAGGTCCCACCCGTACATCAGCGTATGCTCCGCCCCCTGGTCGATGATCTTGCTGTCAGAGGCGCATGCAATCGCCGCGTCCACTCGACAGAGCAGCTCTCTATGTTTTGGCCTCGGCACAGGCACATCGTCGAATGCGAGCTTGTCCACTCCGGCCCCGTGAAGGCGAAGCGCCCTCATTGCTTCCGGAAGGTCGCTCATGTCATCATCTCCACCGCCATGGCGTACCCGCCCCCGCCTCCATAGCAAATGGCCGAGAACCCTCGTTTGTGCCCATACCGTTGCATGGCATATAGCAGCGTCGTTGTGATCCGCGCGCCTGCCGAGCCAAGCGGATGCCCAAGCGCCACCGCGCCCCCATGGACATTGATATCGACCCCTTTGAACGCCTCATGAAACAGCGGGAGCTGAATGGCAAAAGCCTCGTTTGCCTCTGCAATCGTGAAATCCCTTGGCTGTCCCGCTGCCTCGAGTTCCCGAAAGAGCAGCTCGGCCGCCCTCACCGGAGCAATCAGATATTCTCCGGGAGGACCGTCCAGCCTCGCGTATCCCATCACCTTCGCCATAGGCTTCACCCCCATTTCCCTCGCCCGATCACCTGTGGTCAACACGAGGCTCGCCGCCGCGTCTGCAGGTGTCGATGAGTTGTAGAGCGATGCCAAATCATCTGGATTCTCTTCGAGTTCCCTCTGAAGCCGTTCTTCCGGCACCAAATCATCCGAGCTCACCGAATCCGCCGGAACGATCTCGTCCCCGAACCATCCTTTTTCGGTCGCCTCGCGCGCTTTGCGATGGCTCTCCGCGGCGTGCCGATTGATTTCCTCGAGCGCAATCCCGTGGCTTGCGGCGAAGTCGAGCGCGTACTGACGCATGAACCTCTTCTCCGCCGCCCAAAACAATCCATCATAGGTGGTCGGATCCACCAAACCCGTACAGGCGAGTTGATCCTCAACGTTTTCGCTCAACTGAAAACGATATGCCCCCGCGCGCGACACGCGCACCCGTTCTCCTCTTCGATACTCCCCTTTGTTGCGTCGAAACGTCGGCCCGATCAGGTAAGGCGCATTGGTCCTCGACTCCATACCTCCCGCCACGGCAATCTTCGCCGTGCCGAGCAGCAGCGACTCGACTGCCCAGACAACAGCATCCATGGCCGAGCCACAGACCGAGTCGATGGTCCGCGTATGGGCCTCTGGCGGCACGCCTGCGTCGACCGCCGCCGCCTTGGCCGAAGCCAGCCCATATCCGCATCCGGCGACGATGCCCATATTGACCGTGTCCACCTGTTCGGAAGCTATTTTCGCCCTGGACAACGCCGAGCCGATGGCCAGCGATCCAAGCGCAACGGCGTCGAACGGCAATAAGCTGCCTCGAAAGCGGCCAATCGGTGTCCGCGCGGCTGAAAGTATGACGATCTCGTCTCGCAGAACGTTGAACATGTCAGCGTCCCACCATCTCTTTCGCGACTCGCGCCACCTTCTCCGGGCTTGGGAAATTCTCCGACTCCAGCGTCTGAGCCATCGGCGGTGGCACGTCGTAGGCCGCGACGATTTGTCCCGGCCCCTTCAGGCTCGAAAAAGCGAGTTCTTGCGCTCGGTAGACGATGTGCTCGCCGAAACACCCCGTCTTCGGCGCTTGACAGACCACCAGTAACTGACCCGTCTTCTTTACAGACGCGGCAATAGTTTCGGCATCCAGTGGAATCAAGGTCCGGGGGTCGATAATCTCAGCTTCGATTCCATCGGCCGCCAAGATCTCTGCGGCCTCCATTGCCACCAGCGCCATCTTCAGGTAGGCGACAATCGTGATGTCCTTGCCCTCTCGCCGAACCGCTGCCTTTCCAATCGGCACGGTATATTCTTCCTCCGGAACCTCACCCTTCTCCGTGTAGAGAAGCTGGTGTTCGATGAAGATCACCGGGTTATCGTCCCGAATCGCCGACTTGAGCAACCCCTTCGCGTCATAGGGCGTCGAGGGGGCCACCACCTTCAACCCAGGCACCTGCGTCAACATCGCCTCCAGGCTTTGGGAGTGTTGCCCCGCGTACCCCTTGCCGCCGCCCACCGTCGTTCGTATCACCATTGGCAGTTTCGCTTTGCCGCCAAACATATATCGGGTTTTCGCCGCCTGGTTTCCCGTCTGATCCATAGTGAGCGGCATGAAATCGATATACATGATCTCGCAGACCGGCCGGAGCCCACACATCGATGCTCCAGCAGCCGCCCCGACGATCGCCGCCTCAGAGATCGGCGCGTTGAAGACCCGCTCTCTTCCGAACGACTCGATCAGCCCGACTGTGACCTGAAACGCGCCTCCATAGTCCGCTACATCCTCACCGTACAGGATCACACGGCGATCTCGTTGCATCTCTTCACCGAGCGCCTCACACACGGCGTGTCGATACATGATGCGACCTGCGCCATCCCGTCGGTATTGGCGCAACGGGCGCAGTAACTCCGGCGTGCGCAGGTCATCCGAAATATCGTCCGACGTGGAATCCGCTAGCAACCCATCCATAATCGTCTTCGGGTCCGGTTCCGGGCTCTCCAAAGCTGCATCGAGCGCGTCCCGCGTGCGCGCATCGACCGACTCCCGAAGCTTCTGGGCTTCGTTCTCATCCAGCACGCCAGCGTCGATCAGCTGTCTCTCATAGCAGTCGATCGCATCGCACTCACGCCAAGCAGCCTCCTCACCATTGCTTCGGTATTTCACCCGTTGGTCGCTCAGTGAGTGCCCCATATACCGATATGTCAAGCATTCCAACAGCACCGGCCCTTGTTTCTCCCGACACAGGTCGGCGGCGCGGGCCACCGCGTCCCAGACCGCGAGCACATCCATGCCGTTCACAACCTCGGCGTGCATATTTTCAGGGTTGTAGGCCGCACCTCGCCGCGCCAGATAGTCGATCCCCGAAACCTCGCCCCGTTGCTGACCCGTCATTCCGTATTGATTGTTTTCGATCAGATAAATCACCGGCAGTCCGTGAGGAAGCTGAGACATGACGGAGAAGTTCAGCGATTCGTGGAAGATGCCGTTATTCGCCGCGCCGTCACCAAAGAGACAGCATACCACCTGGTCGCGACCGAGCTTCTGGACCGCCATTCCCGCTCCCGTCGCAATCCCCAGTGACCCGCCAACAATTGCGTTCGCCCCAAGATGATTCACATCGAAATCAGCAATGTGCATCCCACCGCCCCGACCGCGACAATAGCCGTCTTCGCGCCCGAGCAGCTCCGCCATCGTACGCACCAGGTGGACGTGAAGCGCCTTCGACAAAAGCTCCTCCCGGCTTTGTCCGGCATACTCTGCGTCCAGCCATTTGGCAATTTGCTCCGCCTCCATGCGCATGAGCGCATAAGCGCCCTTTGCAATCGCGTGACCATGCCCTCTGTGCGTCGAAGTGATATAGTCATCTCCCTGCAAGGCCGCCATCGTTCCGACAGCGACGGCTTCCTGGCCAATCGAAAGATGGGTCGCCCCGCTGAATGAAAACCCTTCATATGGCTTTACGGAGCCATCTTTCAAGGAGATAATCATCTGCTCGAACGACCGCACCGCGAGCATCCACTCCAGCAACCCAACCGCGTCTTCCTGGCTGAGTCGACTCCCTATCTCATCCCGTGCCGTCCCGGCGTAGCAGAAGGTCCGGATTTGCCCGAGGTCAATCGGCGTACACTTGAAATTTGGAACGACATTCAGTTCTTTCACCATAGGAAACGCACTCCTTTGCAGTATGCGGACAGCCCACCCCCCACCGGCCGCACGCGCCGTTGTCGCTTGTAGCCGAAGCGGTAATCCGTCAGTGGGAGCTCTGACAGTCATCAAGGCCAGACACCCGTCGCGGCAGAGAACTATCTCCTACCCAAGGTATCCGGCCCCAGGGAATTCGGTTTTTTCGCAGAATTGTCAGCGGGAACACAATGAAATCGCCGAGCGATCTCATGTCGTACGCCGCCACGGCATGTAATTTCGCTATTTCGGGAGGAATCACCTTGTCAGGGCCAGCTTTCGAAGCCGTCGTCGCCGGTCACCTCTGCTTGGACATGATTCCGTCATTCACCGGAGAGAAGATGCCCCTAAGCAGCATCCTCATCCCCGGTAAGCTCGTCGACGTCGGTCCGTTGACGACCGCAACCGGCGGCCCGGTATCGAATACCGGCATGGCCCTGCATCGCTTGGGCTTTGCCGTACGCCTTATGGGAAAAGTCGGCAACGACGTCGTCGGTCACGCCATCCTCGATCTCGTCAACGCCGACGGCCCCGCCCTCGCGGAGGGCATGATCCTCACCGACGAGAGCCCGAGTTCGTACACCATCGTCATCAATCCCCCCGGTGTCGACCGAATATTCCTCCACTGCCCCGGGGCCAACGACACCTTCACGGCATCCGATATCGACTACGAAAAGCTCGATGGTGGTCGTCTCTTCCATTTCGGCTATCCGCCTCTCATGAGACGGATGTACGCCGATGGCGGCTCCGAGTTGACCAGCTTGCTCGAACGCGTGAAGCAGCGCGAACTCACGACATCCCTCGACATGGCTCGCCCCGATCCCGCGTCCGATGCCGGGCGCGCCGACTGGCGCTCTATCATCCAAAAAGCCTTGCCCTACGTCGATGTCTTCCTTCCCAGTTTTGACGAAATCCTCTATATGCTCGATCGTCCACGATTCGACGACCTGGAGCAAAGAAGCGACAGCGGCGATCTCAACGCGCAGGCAGATGGCGAACTCCTTCGAGCGCTGGCCGACGAGCTCATCGAAATGGGGGCTGCCATCGTCGGCATGAAGCTTGGCACCCAAGGGTTCTACCTCCGCACAACAAGCGACCCCGCGCGCCTTGCGACGGCTGGCAAGTGCGCGCCGCAAGACGCGAAGGCCTGGCTCGACCGCGAACTCCTTGCGCCCTGCTTCGTCGTCAACGTCGTAGGCACCACAGGGTCCGGCGACAGCACCATCGCAGGCTTCCTCGGAGGACTACTCAAAGACCTGCCCCCTGAGGATGTCATGAGGGCTGCGGTCGCCGTCGGCGCCTGCAATGTCGAGCAGGCCGATTCGCTCAGCGGCCTCATCCACTGGTCTCGCGTCCAGGAACGAATCCAGGGGAGCTGGCAACGTCGCGAGGTGACTATAACGCTCCAGGGCTGGAACTGGGACGAAGCAAAACAATTGTGGATGCGGCTCTAAGGAGGCAAGGCAATCCATGAAGAATGAAGAGGTCGATCGGGTCAGAAAGCGAACAGCCGAAATGCTCGACAGTGCCGACATAAGCGTGACGCCCGAAGAACTCGCCAATATGGAGATCGCAGACTTTGGGCTTGGCGAATTCGAGACAACCGGACTCGCGATCATCGTCTATGTCAACACCGACCGTTACTGCGCCAAAGAGCTGATCCTGCTCCCCCGACAAACCTGCCCCGAACACAGACATCCCCCCATAGACGGCGATCCGGGAAAGATGGAAACCTTCCGCTGCCGCTGGGGTAAAGTCTGGGTCTACTCGAAGGGATCTCCCGTCGCAGAGCCAAAGGCCCAGGTGCCCCGAGGAAGCGAGGACTATTACACCGTCTTCCACGAAGTCGAGCTGAACCCAGGCGAGCAGTACACGATACCGTCCAATACTCTCCACTGGTTTCATGCCGGAGACGAAGGCGCTATCGTTTCCGAATTCTCCAGCACGAGCCGCGACGAATCCGACGTCTTCACTGACCCACGCATCCAACGAATTCCGGAGGAAGAAGGACCCTAACTTATCCCATGGGCGACTGCGTTCTCTCCGAGATTAAGCGACTCTATGGCGACAAGATCGTACTGAAAGGCAATCTACACACGACTCAGGAAATGCTCGGCAGCGCGCAGGATGTCGTCCACGCGAGCAAGAAAACCATCGACAACGTTGCCGAAGGCGGCCGCTTCATCCTCTCCACCGGCGACCAGTGCGGACGAGATACGCCCGACGAAAATATCCATGCCATGGTCGAAGCCGCGCGCGCCTATGGCTGCTATTGAACCCGGAGTGACCGAACAACGAGAGATGGCGGGACAACGACCATCGGAACTAACGTGGATACTGATCGCTCGGTATGATCGTGTAGATCCGCTCCCGCTCCACTAGGCCGTCGAGTAAATCGCGGGGGTACTCTTTATCTCCAACTCGAATAGTATCCAATCCCACTCTCGACCATTCATCCCCTGCCGACACCCATGCCTCATGTTGTAGATGTGCCCCGCCGCTCGTGTCCGTAATGAACCAGCCATAGTCTCGTAGCGCAACGGCCAGCACTCGGGCATATGGCTTCATCTGCTCGATCGCCTGAGGGAATGACTCGATCCAAGCATCGATCTCCTCATCGCTGACATCCAGCGCAAATCTCATTCCCTCGGGAATTCCTTCAGGTCGCCCAGGATGTTCCAGCTTCGTCGCCGGCGCCACATACTGAGTCCCATCTGTGTTTCGGATCGGCATCGACAACGCGTGTCGAATCGTCCCCTGCTCGACCTCTTCCGGTCGAACCAGCATCGCTAAGTACTGGACTCCGATCCCTCGGGATGGTTTGAAACCGTCTTCTTTCGTGCGATAGTCACCCTCCACTAGATTAGCGTTCGAGGCATAGATCATGCCTTGACGAAACTCCACCTGCCAGAAATTCCATTCCCGCCCCGTCTCCGGATCGAGAACGATAATCTGCGCGTCCGTGCCGGGTGCCGGCTTCCACTCTGGATTCCACGGCATCTGCTTGCCATTCATGTTCGCGTAGTCCGCCTTCGTCTTCACCGGAAACTCTCCGGCCGCATCATCGATGGAGTAGACCGGATAGGTATACGCCCAGAAATTCAGATTGAAATTGCCTGGTCGGTCCGCAGCATCGTTCCAGAGGCGATCTCGGTACAAATCGGATTCGGGGTGCCGCATCAAGCCGACAACATCCTTGTTCCATGGCGCATCCGGCCCGTACGGCCGCACGTATTCCCCCACAGATTCTCCTCCATTCGCCGCCCCTTGAGCCTCCATTTGACCCACCTGCGCCCGACAGCCAGAGGTTCCGCTCATCGCAAGTACGAGGCAGACAATGCACACTCGCATCAGGATCGCTCGAACTCCTTCTCTGCAACAAATCCGGCGGCTCATAATTCCTCGCCTTTCGCTACGACCTCACTGTACAAGCGTAACCGATCGACGAACCTAGAAACTGCCTATGATAAGACGACGTCCACCCGGAGGGTCCTTCCCTTCTCAATCGGCAGCGGATCCGATGGCTCGTGATCCCGCCCATTCACCAAAACGGATTGAATCTCATTTCCATTCCCCCCCTGTCTGCGATACGAAATTTCGTATCGGGTGCCACGATAGGTGCGCCGCACCGAAGCATCCTTCCAATGCGATGGCAGGCACGGTTGCAGCACGATCCCGTCATAGGTCCGCCTCACCCCCAGCATGAACTCCACGATCGCCATATGCATCCACGTGCCAGACCCCGTCACCCACGGATACTGGGCTCGCCCAGGCTCATACCGATGATCGAAGCCGCCATAGCCATTCGAGAGTTGATAGGGAAGCACCGCGTCGCTCGGGTTGTCTGTATTGTAGGGCATAATCCGCCGCAGAGAATCGTATGCTTCATCGGCACGGCCAGCCTGAAGCAATGCAACGATGAGGAACGACTCGCCGTGCGTATACACACTTGCATTCTCACTGCACCCAGGCTCCAATAGCGAAAGCCGCCCGATATTCTCGTGCCTCTTCGTATAAGTCGGATAGAGAAGCATGTGCCCCCAGGGTGTCCGCAGGTGCTTCTTGATGCTCGACAGCATCGTATCGAGTCGTTTCTCAGGCACGACTCGCGCCAACAGGGCCCAAGACTGAGAGTTCAGGTATATCTTTCCTTCGTCATTGCTCCTGCTCCCGATAGCATTCCCTTCGTCATCAAATGCCCGAACATACCATTCACCATCCCAGCAATGCTTGTTGATAGCGGCCGCCATCTTCTTATGCTCATCTCGATAGCGCCGGGCAGCGCTGCGCCGACCGGTGTGCTCTGCCAATTCCGCCATCAGCAGGCATGTGTAGCAGTACGCCTCCGACAACCACACGCTCTCCCCCCGACCGGCACGGCCGACATGAGTCAGCGAGTCGTTCCAATCGCCCTCCCAGATCAGCGACAGCCCATGTGCCCCCCGCTGTGATCCGAGCGCCTTTGCCGCTCGATTCAGATGATCCCAAACCGTCCCCTTCCCGCCGTTGAAGTAGGGAACCTCCGCGTTGAGAAAATCGAGTTCTCCACTCTCCTTGATGTATTCTGTGATGGCGACGATCAGCCACATCGCCGAATCCGCATACTTCATACTGGAGTCTTCGTGGATGATTGGGAATCCGCGGGGGGCGTATCCATTCTTGAACTGGTAGGAAAGGACTTGTTCGAAACGCTCGCGACGCCGCTCCAATTCATCGAACATGACGGCGCCCTGGGTCTGCTGGACAATATCCCGGTAGCCCATAATCCCCCATCGGCAGTGTGTCGAACCGAACGCGATGAGCTGCGGAATCCATCGGTTCGACAACTGATCGAGCTTCTGCTCCGAAGTCGCAATTCCCACCGACGACAGCCGCTTCTCGGTCGCACGGCGCATCCTTATAAAGGCCCGATCGACGCCCTTGCTCTGATCTTGCAGATAGCGACGAGCGTAACGCCCCGCCTCGCGCTCCATATGGAAGACATCCGCCGTTCCTACCACGAGGTCGGTCCTCGCCGTTCGGCCGGGAGCGAGCGTGTGGCGGAAGTGGAGGACACCCGCTACTGCGTCGCGGCTTGAGATTCCACTCGAACAGCGCCCTCGCTCCATCGCCTGTGGATTTGCCAGCGTTCGAAACGGCCCCGTAAAGGCATTGCGACTCGCATCCCACGAACTCGGCTTTCGTGAGCCGACCATGACGGCGCTGTAGTACGGGTTTGGCATCCCCATCGCCACCTTTCGCGCCGCGACACCATGCGCTTTCGTCAGCCGAACACTGTGGAAATAAGAGGCGTGGCCATACAGCCCAACATCGGTCTCCAACGAAAGCTCCGCGAACGCGAACAGCGACAAACGGCGGCGCTTTCCCCCCACGTTTCTGACATTCACCGTCCAGATCTCGACTGGGTCTTCGCTCGCCGGAACGAACAACCGCCATGTCACCTCAACGCCGTCGGTGATATTCCGAACGATCGAATAACCAGCACCATGACGCGCCTCGAACTCATCCGGCTCCCGACACACGGGGAAGTAGCCAACATTCCAGAATTCCCCGCTATCATCGTCGCGCACGTAGAGGAGCCGCGTGTTCTGCTGAAACCCTGGCTCATACGTTCCCGAGATGATATTCGTATAGATCCCAGTTTGATCCCCGTATCGCGAGAAACCATTCCCGCACTGGTTTACCACAGCGAAGTATCGGTCGTTGAAAAGGAAGTTCTCTTGGGATTTGTTCGGCGCCGGATTCGTGATCACGTACTCGCCGGCATCGAAATCCATCCATCCAAAACGTTCCACGCTCTTACTCCTCAATAATCGATATCCGAACCATATGGCTCAACATCCCGCTCAACCAGTTTTCTCGTCCAATTTCCTCGCCGCGTGGAAGTGACGCTTTACGACGTCGTACGCCATCTTGGGACGTCGATATTCATCGACCAGTCCTTTGTTGTTGAACGAACGGGGACGTCTCAATGCCATCACGAGCGCTTCCGAGGACCGGATGTCGCAAAACTGCCAGATTGCCAACCCGCACCATCGGTCGCTGTCTACGAGCAAATGACGCACGGCTCTATCGAGGACCTCCGCCTGGTACTGCTCGCTCCAGTGCTTGGCATGCCAGTCCCGCCACCCCCAAACAGCTCCGGCTCCGATCTCGCCGATCATCATGGCCTTGTCCTTGAAGCCTTTGGCATCGATAGCGTGCGCCACCTCATCCAGGGCTGTTGGTATCTCGGCCACTTCGTGGTGGTACCACCCGGGATACAGATTAAACGCGATCACATCGACCAAGTCGAAACACACGTCTTCCTTCGGGAAGGTCGAAGCATACGTTGTGAGCCGAGTCGGATCCAGCTCCTTGAGCCGTTTCAGTAAGGCCTCGTAGCCCGGCCGGCACTTCGGATCGTGGCTGTGGCTCTCGTTGAGGATACCGTAAAGGATCACCGACGGGTGCGTACGGGCGACCGCCACCATCTCCTCTAGGTTCGTCATCTGAGCGGCCATGAATGCCGAGTCATTGAGGTGTTCCGCCGTGTGCTGCCAGCCGAGAACCTCGCTCCACACCAGAATGCCCATCTCATCGCAGAGATCGAGCCATCGTACATCCTGCGGGTAATGCGAGCCACGCACGAAGTTGCACCCCAAATCCCGGACCAACTGCGCGTCGGCCACCAACAGCGCATCTGGAAGTCCATGGCCAATTTCGACATGCGATTCGTGCCGGTTCACCCCAATAAGCCGAATCGGCTTATCATTCAGCAATATTCGCTTCCCTTCGGTACGGACCGTACGAATCCCGATACGCTCTCGAAGATCGTCCTCCCCAAGTCGCGCATGGATCAGATGGAGATTCGGCTTCTCCGGCGACCAGAGCGCCGCACCTGGAACATCGAAGCTCCGACTAATCTGCCCGCGTTCACCATCCAGCCTTACCGTCTCATCCACCAACACCTTGCCGTCGAAGCTCACCACCAGCGGCACATCCTGTGGCTTCTTGCGAGTCCCGTATGCGACCGTGAGCGACAGGCGACGCGTATCCAAATCTTCCGTGACCACATCGATCCCGTCGATCCAGACATCCGCCAACCCATGCAATTCCACCCCACGCGCGATCCCTCCGTAGTGATACCAGTCGAAGTAATCCCGATGAAGCGGATTGCGATCATAGTCGAAGCGGTTATCGACGAGCACGACGATTTCCGCCTCGTCGCCGCCCGTCTTTTCGAAGTCCACGGCGAAGCGAGTGAACCCGGCCGCATGATCTCCTAGGGGGCGACCGTCGACGAAAACCCGGCACCAGTGGTGGACACCGTCGAACAGGATCCGATGAGCGTCCATGTTGAACATCGGAGCTTGAATCCGATAGGCAACGAGCCCTCGATTTCCCGCATAGGCGGGTGTCGCGTCGAAACATCCCGGCACGGCCATGCGGTCGTCGAAGTCTATCGTACGGACATCAACGTTATCTGGATGTACGTCTCCGAGAAACGCAAAATCCCAAAGCCCGCGCAGGTCGGCCACCGGCCGAAAATCGTGCTCGCGAAAGCAACGTAACACTTTACCTACCTCTACTGTGGTTATGCGATGCTTCTCGTAAAGCAAACAGCCAGAGCACCGCTTTTCTACATCTTTTCAAAGGCCATACAAAACCCACCTGCGCCTTCCCTCCACACCGTCGTCAGTTCGCTAAGAATTCGCACAAAGACAGTAGAAAATAGCAGGGCTGGTGGCTTTCGTTGCCGGCCGGCAAGGGAACCCCATCACCCAGTCGAACTACCCGCACTATGCTCGCCCTTTGGATCGACACCGATATCGGAACCGACATCGACGACGCCGTCGCCATCCTCTGCGCCGCCCGCCACCCAGAGATTCATCTTGTCGGCGTCTCGACCGTATTCCGCCATGTCGAGGCCAGAGCGTGGCTTGCCCGCGAGCTACTCGCCCGAGCCGGGATCGCGAATGTGCCCATCCTGCCGGGAGCAGTCGCTCCCGCCGATGGTCCAGCTCCAACCGATATCACCCCCCCCGCACAGGCGCTCAACGCGCCAACGACTTCCAGCATTTCACCTCTCGACGATGACGAGCGCATCGACGCCCTGGCCCAGGCGATCACCGATGTCCCCGCTCCATTTCACCTCGTCACCATCGGCCCTCTCACCAACATTGTTCGACTTCTCGACAGAGGATCTGAGGTTTCAACGCAGTTTCTCTCAGTCACTTGTATGGCGGGCAAGCTGAACGGCGGCGCCGAATACAATGTCAAATGCGATCCGAAAGCCGCGGCCATCGTCTTTGAAGGACTTCATCCAAGAGTCATCGGTATCGAAGCTTGCAGCAATGTGCTCACGCGAAAAGAAGCCGAGGACATCCTCAGAGGAGGAGACTCGGCTTCTGACTTACTCCTCGAGTGCTACCACCGCTATCGCGCTCACTCCCGCTGGCACGTGGACCCCGAAACGGCACCGCTCACTCTTTTCGATCCCATTACCCTGCTCTCGCTTGTGGATGAGAGCTCATTCCGTTTCGAAGATATCCTCGTCGCCGTCGAGCAGGACGGTCACATGCATGTTACCGAAGATGGCGCGCATATCTCGTACGCGAGAAAAAGCGATTGGGGAAAGCTCAAGCCCGTCATCACGGCGCTGTTGAGAGGGACAACCCACGGCCCGTAAACCTACATGTGGAGCTCAGCTAACCGCCGGCTTCTCCGATCGAGCGCCGTCAAATCTTCGATCAGGTATCGGTTCCCATCCGCATCCCGAATAACGATGCGGTTCTTTCCAACGTACCATACCGATTCACTGCGCGACACCACTTCGAAGATACTATCCCCCCGATCCGTCTCAACATCCCACCTGGCTAAGCCGCTTCCTGGACGCTCGTCCACGTTTATAATCCTCGTGATTCGAGGCATGAAATACGCCTGATCCGTATGGGTCAGCAATCGCTCCCGCGACTCGCGATCGAGCCGACGCGGTTCCGTAAGGAGCCCCACCTCCCCGCCGTCTGAGTCGAAGAAATACACAAAACGATTCGGGCGAGATATCGGAAACGCCGGCGCCACCGTCACGTTTCTGTGGACCGTCCCGTCGGAAAGCCGCAGAACGAGCTGACCGTTCTCGTCCGTCTCCACCGCAACCTCCGACGGATCGAGAATCGGCACTGACTGTTCCGCCTCTGTCGACGCCTGTCTTTCCTCTGGCTCGGGTAACTCGCTCATTTCAAGCTCACCCCTCCAACGAAGAGGCAGCGGACCCCATGGTCGTCTGCGCCTTCACAAGTTTCGCATACATCTCGTCCCGCGCCATCAAATCTTCGTGGCTGCCTTGTTCCGCAATCCGCCCATCCTGCAGAACCACAATCCGATTCGCATAGCGCAACGTCGAGAGTCGATGGGCAATTGCGAACGTCGTCCGTCCAGCAACAAGCCGTTGAATGGCATCTTGAATCAGCATCTCCGTCTGCGTATCGACCGACGACGTCGCCTCATCGAAGATCAGCAGTTTCGGGTCGTGCAGGATCGCCCGCGCAATCGATATTCTCTGTCTCTCGCCCCCGGAAAGCCGCTGCCCTCGCTCCCCCACTTGCGTGTCGTAGCGATCCGGCATCGACATGATGAAATCGTGTGCATTCGCCGCCTTCGCGGCCGCGACAATCTCCCGCTCAGACGCTGAGGCTCGTCCGTAGGCGATGTTCTCCGCGATGCTGCCGTGAAACAAGAATGGCTCTTGAAGCACCATTCCAATTTGGCTCCGCCACCGTCTGAGTTCGTATTCCCTCAGATCGTGCCCATCGACATAAATTGCCCCCCGATCGGGGTCGTAGAAGCGACACACCAGATTGACGACCGTTGTCTTGCCAACACCCGTGCGCCCCACAAGCCCGATCATCTCTCCCGGCTCGATCTCCAGATTGATGTCCACCAACACCGGTTCGCCATCTTCATAGCTAAAGTGCACGTGATCGAACGCGACGGCGCCGCGAATCGCATCCGGAGATCGGCGCTCTCGACTCCGGTCCACCTCTGGCTGTGTATCCAACACCTCGAAAACCCGCTCCGCCGCCGTCGCCGTGAACTGGAATCGCTCGTACATATTGCTGATCTGCCCGATGGGACCGTAAAGCTGCCAGAGCAGCCCCGTAAAGAGCACGATCTCCCCGAAGGTGATCTGTTGCGCGAAATACATGCGGGGACCGTAAGTCCAAACCATGATATATCCGAAAGCAGTGATCCCCGCCACCGCCGCCATAAATCCACCACGCAGGCGCGCTGCGCTCAAACTCGTCATCATATAGCCTTCGTTGCGCACGTCGAACCGTTCGATCTCTCGGTCCTCCTGCGCGAAGGCCTTCACCACCCTCACTCCCGGAATAGCATCCGCGAGGACAGCGTGGATTCCTCCCATTCGACGGCGAGCGCTTCGGTAGTAGCGCCGCACCCGCGGCCGTACGTAGATCGTGACGACCACCAGCAAGGGCAGCGGTATCAGCGTCAGTGCCGCCAGCATTGGCTGGTAGTAAAAGAGAATAGCCATCACGATCAAAACTGTGAAAGTTTGAACGACGATTTCCTGCAAGTAGTTCGCGACGAAATCCTGAATGTGTCCGGTATCGTGAGTCAGCCGAGACATCAACTGCCCGGTCTGTCGTCGCTCGTAGAATCCCACCGCAAGCTGGTGAAGGTGCCGATACGTGATGAGCCGCACATCGGCGACCACGCGCTGCCCAAGCCATGCCAGCAGATACACCCGCGCGAATGTGAGAATTGACCGGAGCACATATACGCCGGCCAGGGCCAAGAGAAGCGGCGTCAGAAGGTCGACTCGGCCTCCTGTCAACACGTCATCGATGATGTGCTTCGTGATGACTGGTGGAGCGATCTGCGCGCCTGTCGCTAGACCTGCGAGGAAGAGGCCGACGAGCGCATAGGAGGCATACGGCCGGACGAACCCAAGCATCCGCCACGCAAGTTTCGTCCGGTTCATACACTGCGAACAGACGCCGTGACGTCCGAGCACACGCCCACAGACAGCGCAACGCTCCGCCCCTCGCTCGCCAACGTCGCCCGCTAAGGCCACCTCTGGTCGTCCGACAGCTTTTCGGGCCGCCGTTGCTCGCCGGGCGAACTCACGAGCATTTGCCTCCACATCTCGGACCAACGACCTCGTGAATCGACCGAGGGCCGTCCTCTTCCCATTGACAATCATCTCGAGGCGACCGTTCCCCACAAACTCCCTTAGCTCTAATCCTTCTACATCCTCGAAGGGAACAACCGCCTGCTGCTTCAGCCCGCTCGAATCCCAGCGTAGCGCCACCAGCGACCGGTCTGTGGCCACCACCCAAGCATCCCCGAAATGGCCAGGGCCATGGAGATCCAGATATTGCACCACTTCCACCGTCTGCCCAGGCGCCACATCCCCAATCCACACCTCGACCTCCGGCGGAAGACCGCTCGGCGTCTCTCTTCCTACAGTTGTGGATGAAGCGGGAACACGCATCGTACAGCCACCTCGTCTTTAGCTTACTGCTACAGAACGCACCCGATTTCCTGCGCCACTATGATCCAATCTGACACCCAGATCGTGGGCTGACGTTCATCCTGTAAACTGACCGTGTCGACTGCAGGGCACAGGAGATAGAACTCGAATTCACAAGTATTGTTTATATGTAGCTTACACTTACTCGGATAGAAAGCGCTATGACGCCTTGCAATTCTCATCGCCTACTGGTATTCGGCCTCGATGGAGCGACGTTCGATTTGCTCCAGCCATGGCTCGACGACAATAAACTCCCCTGTCTTGCTCGACTCTGCCGAGATGGAGTCCACGGCCGGCTCCGTTCCACTACCCCTCCCCTCAGCCCTGAAGCCTGGGCGACCTTCATGACCGGCAAAGATCCCGGCCATCATGGCGTGATGAATTTCCTTTCCCTCCGGCCCGGGTCATACCAACTCGAGTTCAGCTCAGGAGCACAACTTCAGACATTTCCCTTCTGGCGCCAGCTCTCCGATGATGGAATCCGCGTCGGCATTGTCGGGGTCCCCATGACCTACCCCCCGGCACCAGTCAACGGTTTTCTCATCTCCGGCCTCGACACACCGGGCGGCAATTCTGAGTTCACCTATCCTCGCGAACTCCAGGCCGAACTCGACCGCGCCGTGGGCGGCTATGACATCCATGGCGAGTTCCTCGACACCAATGACCCACACGCCTACTGCGACCGTATTCTCCGCATGATGCGGAATCAATCTGACGCCGTCTCTCATCTGCTCCAGCGTTATCCGGTCGATCTCTCCATCTTCGTCATGACAGCCACCGACCGAATTCAGCACTATTTCTGGCGATTGCTCAACCCCAACCATCCGGCCCATGAGCCTGACCTCGCTCACTCGCTCGCCGACAATATCCATCAAATCTATGCGGCCGCCGACTCTACCATCCAACGGATCATCGACCAGACCCCCGATCCCAAAACCGTACTCATCATCTCAGACCATGGTTTCGGCCCCTGTCATTCCGTCGTCCACCTCAATTCCTGGTTGGCAGACCGAGGATACCTCACCACCCGAGCGAATCGGAGCGGGGCCGATGGCATTGTAGGTCGATTCCGTCGTGCTCTGGCCACCGCGATCTCTCGATCCGCCAAGGACTGGCTGAAATCGAAAATGCCGGCTCTCCGCCAACGACTCGATTCCTATCTTCTGCTCAACCGCATCGATTGGGCACGCACGCGCGCCTTCTCACTCGACCTGCAATATGGCTATATCTACATCAACCGCCGCGACCGATTCCCTGAGGGCGCCGTCGCAGCTGGATCCGAAGCAGAAGCCCTGTCTCGCCGTATCGCGAGCGACCTTCTCGACCTGCGCGACCCCGACAGCGGCGCGCCCGTCGTTCGAGAAGTCCATGAAACCTCAACGCTCTACACCGGACCGGCCGCCACATCCCTCCCCGACCTCATCGTCGAATGGGAGGACGGATACATCGCTCGCACCAACACGGCTGCGCC
>Ga0180438_10005705_pt1 | contig 17175 bp, 10 predicted proteins | sample SS_ome_12_FD_132455 | JGI IMG/M metagenome (GOLD analysis project Ga0180438, IMG submission 132455) | Hypersaline lake sediment archaeal communities from the Salton Sea, California, USA - SS_3_D_2 metaG | ecosystem: Environmental > Aquatic > Non-marine Saline and Alkaline > Hypersaline >...
CGTCGAGAATTGTGGCACTGGTAGTCGTGAACCAGTTGGTCTTGGTAAAGCCACCGCGCAGGATCAAGGATTGGTCGACAGTGACCCTCCCCTGGCTCCCCTCGCAAAGACCCGCCACCCGCACCTCGTCCCCGATGCCTGCCGCATCCACCGCTGCCTGCACCACGGTGTAGACCTGGCTGTTGCCAACCCGTGCGAAACAGGTGCCGGGATAATGCTCGTGGGCGCCTATGTCGGCGCGGACGCCGAGGGGACGGGCGTAGCCATCGAAATCGTAGGGCGGATAGTGATCTGGATCGGCCGCGCCGATGCACGGGGAACCTACCTGGAGCCAGAAATCCGCCTCGGACGGGTCCGCAAAGAGCGGGTCCAGGGAGATATCGGTCGGGGTGACCACACTGCCCATATTGCCATAGTTCCCGCCGGTGTTGCCCCACACGTCATTGTAGGCTAACAGAGTAGAAATCCCCCCAGTCCGGTAGAAACCACCGCCAGACGCGGCCGTATTGCTCACGACGATGGTGTTGCTTATGACATTCCACAATGCTGGAGCCCCTGGCGACGGGGCGTCATAAATGCCGCCGCCATTGTTGGCAGCCTGGTTGCCATAGATGGTGTTGTTCTCGACTCTGGCAACCGGACGGTCCTCCAGAGATATGCCGCCGCCATTGCCAGATGCCGTGTTGCCGTAGATGAGGTTGTTACGTATACCGACAGAAGAATCCCTATCGTGTATCCAGACCCGGACGCCGCCTCCCACACCGGCGCTGTTATCGTAGATGGCATTTCTCTCCACCGTTACCACGAGGCTATTACTACCGCTATAGATATGGATTCCGCCCCCAGGTCCGGGGGTGCTGTTGCCGTAAATGATGTTGCGCCGCACTGTCGGAGAGGCCGGAACGAGAACATAGATGCCACCGCCACCGTTGCTACCACCTGTAGCGTTAGCCCGGTTTCCATGGATGTGATTCTCCTCCACAGTCGGGGTACCAGCCAGAATGTAGCATCCCCCTCCCCTCTCTGGAGCGGTATTGCTATAGATGTTGTTGGCCTGTATCGTGGCGGAACCTCCGCCGACAGCGACACCCCCACCGTGAGTGCGAGCCGTGTTGGTGTAGATCTCGTTGTTCCGTATCACCGGACTGCCACTCCCGATAAAGACACCACCGCCCCTATCCGCACTGTTGTGGTATATCCAGTTCCCCTCTACCAGCGCATCGCCAGACCAGATGTACACGCCACCGCCATTCTTACTACTATCGGCGTTCGAGTAAATGTGGTTGTTTCGAATCACCGGACTGCCACTCCCGATAAAGACACCGCCTCCACCCTGAGCTATACTACTCGAAACGTTCAAGTAAATGTGGTTGTTCTCCAACGTCGGACTGCCGCCAACGAGGTATATGCCCGCTCCTTCCTTGTTGGGCACGCTATTGCTGTAGATCCGGTTGTTCCGGATCATTGCTTCGCCGCTTCCCACGCGCAGGCCGCCGCCGCCATCGACGCCGGAATAGCCATTGCGAATATCGAACCCCTCTACAGTAGCTGCCACGTTGCTGCCAATCTCAACCACCCGCCGGACACCTTCACCATCCAGAATGGTACGGTTGCGAATGGGATCAGCCGTGCTCCAGTTGTTCTGGAGATAGCCACCGCGCAGTGTGGCAACTTGGCTCAGGAAGACAACAGGGCCGCTACCACTGCCGGTGCAGACTCCGCTCACGCGGATCAGGTCGCCCGCAGAGGCATCGTCCGCCACTCTCTGAACCTCGGTGTAGACCTGCCCGTTGCCCAACCGTGCATAGCAGGCGCTGGGCACGTGATACTCGTGGGCCCCGATATCGGGGTACGGGCCGAAGGGACGACCATAGTTGTCAAAATCATCCACAGGACCCGTGGTGGGGTAGTTGGCCGGATCGTCCCTGCCAATACACTCTGAATCTCCCTGAAGGCGGAAATCCTGCGCAGCCGGATCCACAAACCGTGGAGAAACCTGGATGTTACCAGCAGTGTGATCGAAGCCAACAAAGTCCCCGCCGGAGTTGCCCACGACGTCATTGTACTTCACGTCGTTGGGCACGATCCCTTCCTTGAAAATGCCGCCACCGCCATTGGTCGGAGCGGTATTGCTGGCGACGATGGACGCGTGGATAACGGGCGTACCGGATGCCGCGTATATTCCCCCCCCCTGAGTTGCTGCGTCGTTGCCATAGATCGTGTTGAACCGGACGACCGGGGAATCGCTCCCCCCGACGTACACGCCAGCTCCCGAGTTGGCGGTGTTTGAATACACGAGACAGTTCTCCAACGTCGGAGAGCCTCCCGCAATGTGGACACCACCACCAAACTGGGCCACGTTGTCGTAGATGCGATTCCGCCGCACCATCGGCTCGCCACCAGCAATGTATATGCCAGCCCCCTGTGTCGCATCGCCATTCCTGATGTGAAAACCTTCAACGGTTGGGGCAACACCGGCATCAATATAGACCCCCCGTCTTCCACTTTGATTGCCGCCATCCAGGATAGTAGGATTCGCGTCCGGATCAGAAACGGTCCAGTTGGTCACCGTATAGCCACCCCGAACGGTCAGAGACTGCGTGATATAGAGCACCTGCTCGTGCCCCGCAAAGCTATAAGCATCGTCATAGAGCCCTTGGGCGACCTTGATGACAAAGCCAGCGGTCGCGTCATTCACGGCTTCCTGGACGGACGTATAGGGACACACAGCGCTCAGCTTGCATACAGTGATCACCGTACCTGCATCTACGCCACCGTTGCGCAGAGGAGCCGCCAGCCGAGTATCCAGTGGCGAGTGGACAAGGTCAAATGGCAACTCGGGATTGGGAGACCAAAGAGGCGCACTCCGGACGTCCATGGGTGCGGCTGCGTAGACCTGCTCCTGCCCACCTCCCAGAAGCCCCACAAGCAAAGCCAGACCAGCGACAGCCAAGCTCAACGCCAGAACGAATCGAAAGACTGTCCTATTGCCACTCATTCTGTCCTCCTGATGTAAGCAGTACTACCATCTTCCTGGATCCGGAACTACTCGGGCATAGTTGCACCGACCTCAACAGGCCGCCGTTGGGTGCTCTGCCAGACCAGTGCTAACCGCCAAATCTGCACTGCCCAGGGCGGGCGGTGCAGTCAAAGCCAATCACCGAAAGCATAACGTGAAGCGACTGACGCCTATGTATATTGTATGTGACCTCGGAGAAAACAGGGTTACGGCCAAGTTACAGGTCAGTTACGGCTTCCGTCGAGTTTGATTTGAGATGAGGCGAACCGCCAGCCGTCGCTCGTCATTGAGCCCGCACATAGACGGCGGCAACGTCGTCGGAGTAGACCAGTGTCCAGCCGTCGTCGAGGGCCAGGAAATTGTCGGTGAAGCCACCCGCCTCCGTTAACACAAAGCTGATGTCATACTCATCCAACACCTCTTGAAAGCCTGGTTGGGCAAAACGCACCTGCAGATATTGACTCAGCAATCTATCGCCATAGAGGTCCGTGCGCCCATCCACAAAGACTGGATAATCAGGCCATAGCTTCCAAATGAGGTACCCACCCCAGTTATAGCTGTTGAACATGTAGCCCGCAGGCCGGCGCTCTTGGATCCACTCGACGGCGTCCAACGGCAGCGTGCGCCGCTCATTCTCGATGTTGAAGCTAGCCCGTAGCGGATAGACGACTTTGACGCTTGCCGCCGCAAGCACCAACACTAGCAGCAGCCAGTTGACCAGCGCCAGCCTGTGGGACACAATGCTTTCAACCCTGGCACGACGGGGTAACCTCAGAAAACCCCGCGCTCGCGCTACCCTCAACCAGCGATCGATGATGGGCCTGACGTGCCGGCTCAATGCTGGTGCGGCCACCAGCGCGAAAGGCCCAATGTTCCGTCCAGCCAACAGACTAGCGTAGGTGAAGCCAGCCACTAACGCTAGGTCACTTCCATCTACCCGTCTCCCCGAAAGCCCCACTGCCGCCAGTGTTGCTAACAGCAGCCAGATAAAGGGCTGCGTATGGAGCGGGTGAAAGTCCGGTGAACTCCACTCTTGGATAAAGTCCTGCAACACGCCAATGTTCACCGTATCCAGATAATACGTCCACATCTTGGTCGTGTTCGGATTGAGCAGCAGACAGGCAAACGATGCAAGCGAGACGAGAACCACACCTCCGATACCCCGCCACGGCACGATGGGATCTTTTTCCCCTCTCTCCCCCTCAGGGCACAAAGTTGAACAAGGAGTGAAGATAGCCAGCAGGTTATTCAACACCTCACCGGCCACAAACCCCACCAATACGATAAAGCCCAGCGCATAGCCTGCGTGCAGGTTGACCCACAGGATGAAAAGCAGAGGGATCAGCCACAGCCGATTGACCCCGCGCCACTTGTAGAGATAGAGAAGAAAACACAGCACAGCGGTCAGCAGAAAAGAAAGCAATTGGGGACGCGAAATCCAGACCACAGCCGACGTTGCCGCTGCCAATATGATAATGAATGCACGAGTAAAAACGTCGCCCTCCATCTGAAGATAGACGAAGGCAAAAGCCACCGTGACAACCAATGCCTGGAACAACCCCAGCCCAAAGTAGCGAAAGTTCCGGAAGAGTGTGTACAAGACCACCTGGCTCAACCAACTGTGGTTGACCCACGGTTGGCCCTGCCGTGTATGGGAGAAGACGTCGGTCTGGAGAATGCGTCCGCTTTCCAGCGTCACCCGGCCGGCCTGCAGATGCCACCAGGTATCGGTGTCAGCCGGGGTGCGGGCCGCCATAGCGAACAGGGCGACGAACAAGATCGTCCCCGCCAGGCGGCGCGCATCCAAACAGAGCGCTATGTCGCGCAGTCCTCCATTACCCAATCCGAGTCGCTCGCGATCGCACAATTATCGAGCCTCCGCTGAGCTTGTCATCAAATACAAATGCCTGTCTGTTTCTGTGATAGACTCGCCATACTGAATGTCAAAGAACTCGCCGAACTGGCGTTCAAAGTTCTGCCGATCATAGCGCTCAAAGATATCCTCTCGACTCGCTAGAAGCCTCTGCACCTGAGAATCGCTGGGTAGGATATTCGTCTCCTTTCTCGCCAAGCTCTCAAGGTAATTTCGCTCTACCACCCCAGGGTCCATATCGAAAGAGACGGTTGGTATCCCCCTATCGCTGGCGATCCTGCTAAACGTGCCAACATTCGCTCCCAGGTCCCGGACACCTTTGGGGGGCGGTGCGATTTCGTCAAGCATATTGGCCACAAGTTGCTTCTTATGCCGGACCGTCAGATCTTTCAGTCCACACTGCTAAGAGATTCCCCCACACCCAGATCCTCCGGCGCCACCCTTCGTGAGAGATGGTAGAAGACGTGATAATCGCCGATTTGCGCTTCCGCATAATCCACGCCTAGATCGCTCAACCGTTCACGGAGCAGCCCATCCAGCTTAGGATGATTGGTGGTAACATAGACCACCACAGGACTGGCCTCAACCCGCTCTCCATAGGGCGCATACCGGTCATCACGAGGAGTATACCGCAGGTCCGCCTTGTATGGCAAGCGGGGCACTAGCAAGATCTCCTCCTCAGAGAGGAATGCAATAGGATAAGTCACCCAATAGTTGGCATAGCCGCGCATACCGTCGTGAGCGCGCAAAAAGTCCATCAACGCCGAATCATAGCGGTGATCCACCTGGGTGATGGCCTCGAACTGGGTAGTGATGCCTGGTGGGTTAGTCAGAGCTGCCTGGACCGTTCCAGCGAGATTGAAGGTCAAAACAGCCCCCAACAACACCCACACCCAACGCCCGGCGCGTTTGTGCAGCATCAACAGCCCCTCAGCGGCAAAGACAAACAGGGGCAAGTAAAGCGGCAGAAAGTAGCGTCCCGACGGATCACCTCCAAAGGGGGTCAGCACAAAGCCCAGGAATAGCGTCGCCCAAACACCCCACAAGAGCAGGTAGCCGGAGCGAACAAGGGCGTCAGCACGCTGGCGCAGCCCGTAGCTCAGGGCAACCAGGTAGAGCACCAACGCGGGCACAGCCAACCACAGCGGTGGCCCCTCCACACCCCAGGGAAAACGTAGGCCAAAGAGTGCAGGCAACCCCAGAACGACATAGTTAAAGACCCGCATCCCAATGTTGCCCGCAAGACTGCCCGCCGTGGCCGTGCTGCGCACCGCGGTCCCGAAAAGCTCAGCCATGGCGACACCCAGGCAATCCAGATTGCCCAACCACCAGGGCAGACTCCCCATGGCAAAGCCAAGCGCTGCCAGGAGCCACCCCTGCCACCCATGCCCAGAAGAACGATACAGCCGCCAAACGAGCCATAGCCCCACGGGCACCAGATAGACCAGCGTCAACCCAAAAGCCCAAAAGCCCAGGCCCGCCACCAGCCCCCACGCCAACCACAATCCCCTGCGTCGCGCATCCTCCCAGCCCAGGCGGTGTCCCCACCAGAGCAGAAGGTTGCCCGCCAGTAGCGCCTCGCCATAGCCACCCAGCGTGGCGGTGGTGTAGAGCGTCAGCAGTACAGGAGGAAAAGCCAACAGCAGCACAACCAGCAACGCAGCATGTCGCTCACCGGTGAAACGCCGGGCAACAAGATAACTGGTCAATAGGACAGCAAGGTACAACGCGACCTGGACCAACCGAATTGACAACACCCGCTCGCCAAACATGCGAAAGGCGCCGGCGACGAGATAGGCATCGAGACTGCCCATGTAAGCCTGACCGTAGAAGAACCACAAGCGCTGCCCCCGCAGAATATGCCGCGCCATCAGCGCAACCACCGCCTCGTCGGAGTTGAAGGGAACGACGTCGGCAGCAAGCAACAGCACCTTGAGCACCATCGCTCCAACCAGAACCAAGGTCAGCAAGCCAATCTCGCGCGATTTGCTCACCGCATCATCCAGTTGGACATTGAGCCGTCAGAGTGTATAATCAGCAAGTCAACCCCTTCACAGACAAAGTGCAAGGCATATGAATGACAACCGGCTGAGTCGAAATCCACAATTCGGAATTCGCTGTTCGCAGCTCATAATTCTGCTCATCCTGATGCTTGCTATCGTCGTCCGCTTGCTGCCCGGTCCGCGCATTGTTGACGACGCCTACATCACCTTCCGCTATGCCCGCAACCTGATCACCGGCCAGGGCTTTGTGTACAATGCCGGCGAGCGGGTACTGGGCACGACCACGCCGCTCTACACACTACTGATGGCAACCGTAGCGCTGATCTCAGGTTCCCGCGACTTTCCCGCACTCGCCCTGGTGGTCAACGCCCTGATCGGTGCCACATCCGTCGGGCTGTTATACGCCCTGAGCAAACGGGTTTCCGGCCACTGGGCCCCTGCTGCAGCGACCGCTTTGCTTTGGACGGTGGCTCCCTATAGCGTCACTTTCGCCATCGGCGGGATGGAGACTGAGCTGACGATAGCCTTGCTGCTTGCTGCCGCCTACGCCCACGTGACCGACCATCCTCAGGCGATGGCTGTACTCTCCGCGCTAGCTCTGCTGGCGCGTCCAGATACCGCTATTCTGCTGGGGCTGCTGTGGCTAGACCTGATCTTGAGGGAGCGGCGGCTCCCCTGGCAGGAGGGACTGGTCACGCTGGTTCTCCTGGCACCATGGCTGATCTTTGGAACCCTCTACTTTGGCAGCCCGCTCACCTCCTCCATCGCCGCCAAGTCCGCCACCTACCGCCTTCCATCGGAGGCCGGTTTCATACGACTGCTACAGCACTACGCCACGCCCTTCTTTGAACACAAAGCTCTACCATCCATCGGTGTCTTGATTGTTTTTGCTCTCTACTGTATCTTGTGTTCTCTCGGTGGCCTCGATGCCGTCCGTCGTAAACGTAGAACCTGGCCACTTGTCGCCTATCCCTTCGCCTACTTTGCCGTATTTGCCGCGGCCAATCCACTTCTCTTCCGGTGGTACCTATCGCCACCGCTACCGTTCTATCTCCTACTCATCCTCACCGGCGTCTGGAAGCTGTCCGGCAGCCTGGGAAAGCGAATTGCCCGATGCCTGCATACTCAGCAGCCAATATCCCGCGTCGAGCACTCAACGTCCTTTGCTATTCTCACTCTGTTTGTCACCGCCGCCCTTGCCCTCACCCTCAATGCGTGGGACTTGCATCCCGACCATGGACCCGACCGGCCTGCACCGGAGATGGCCTGGTTCAAGCTAGAACTGCTCTACGAACGAGCTGCCGACATTGTACTCTCCCACGCCGGATCCCTGTCCCCCAACAAGGTCACCCTCTGCGCCGGCGACATCGGAATGCTGGGGTATCGCACTGATATGCGCATTCTCGACACCGTCGGACTGGTAACGCGCGAATCCACGCATCACTATCCGGCCCCCCAGTCTATCTACGTCATCAACTATGCCATCCCTGCAAACCTGGTGCTGACACTCGACCCCGACTACATCGTCATCCTGGAGGTGTACGGACGACTTGGACTGCTCCCCCATTCCGATTTCCAGGCTCGATATCGGCTTCTGGAAAAGCTCGAAGCGGACATCTATGGCTCAGACGGGATGCTCATCTTCGCCAAGCGGTGAGAGCTCCTTTCGCGCACACGCCGTGAACAGATCCCCCAGGTTCACGCGCACCGCCAAGCCTCGCCATCCTAACTTGGTCACCAGCCACTCGGCAGGCCGACCTACCTGCGGCATCAACGAACCCACCCGGTTCATCAGGTAACCCAGTCTCAGATAGCGCCCCTGGGGTCGGTCGCTGAGCACCCGGAAACCGCACTTTTCTAACATGACCCGTAGCGTGCGGCGTGAGAAGTAATACAGGTGCATCTCCATCAGCCACGGCCAGCGCGCCCCCAGCAAGCGCGCAAACAGGCTGTCAATGTCAATCGTGTGCAACACCACCAATCCACCTGGTTTGAGCAGCCGGTGAACATGCTGAAGCGCCCCGATCGGGTCAGCTAGGTGCTCAATCACGTCCCACATCGTCACCACGTCAAAGTACGCCTCCGGCAGGTCTGCTGTCTCTAGCGTCCCCTGCAATACGTGGAGACTTCGTTTGTTTGCCTCGCCCACTGCCCACCGAGATGGTTCCACCCCCCATACATCCCAACCATGGCTGGCCGCGATCTCGACAAACACCCCCGTATAGCAGCCTACATCAAGCAGAGAACGACCATTCGGCGGACCAGTGAGCCGTTCCAGCGGCTTGACATGATGCTCAAAAGTCAGAATTCGCCCTTCTCGCTCCTCCAGATAGAGTGGATCCTCGACTGCCTGATAGGTCTCGATGATGTGCTCGCCATTCTGACGTGGATCGGTATAGACCAACCCACACTGTCGGCATTGGACGATGCGATGGTGCCGACCGTATCCACCGTGGGTACACCGATACGCTCTCCAGTCGCCCCCCTCCCCTGTTCTGATCGTGGAAGGATAGCGGACAGCAACATCGTCAGCTCCGCACAGGTTGCAGCGCACGTGCTCCATCAGACTGACTTCCCGGACAGACGGATCCAAGACAATCGCAACACGGTCCCCATCGCCTTGATGATCTCACCCCGTGAAATCTTTGAAGTGCCTAAGCGGCGGTTCTCGAACACGATAGGCACTTCACCAACTCTCCAATTTCGTCGCTGCACTCGATAAAGCATCTCAATGAGAAAGGAATAGCCACTCGCCTTGATCTCTTCCAAACCCATCCTCGCCAGGACCTCGGAACGGTAGCAGCGAAAGCCAGCCGTGGTGTCATGAGCTCGCAGGCCAAGCATCGTACGAGTGAAAGCGTTCGCTCCCCAACTGAGCAGCTTGCGGGGTAGAGTGCAGCCGACAGCCCCCCCCTGCCGCACATACCGTGAGCCAATCACCAGGTCATAGCCCTGGCTAACCTTGTCAACCATATCCGGGATGTAGCGCGGGTTGTGAGAAAAGTCGGCATCCATCGTGCAGATGAGATCAGCTCCTTCTTCCAGCGCCCGTTTGAACCCGGCGATGTAGGCTGTGCCCAGTCCCAGTTTTCCGACACGATGGATGGCTTGCACCCGACCATTACTCTCCGCGGCCAGTCGATCGGCTATCGCGCCAGTGCCATCGGGCGAATTGTCATCCACAACGATCACGCGCACACCCGTCGGCAGCGCGAGAAGTTGCGTCACCAAAGACTCGATATTCTCTCGCTCATTGTAGGTCGGTACAATAACTGTTACAGTCACCGCCGCAGGTACCTCCGATACTCTGTTGATCTGACACATCAGAACCTGCTGTACAACACACGATCACACCGGCAGCGCACTCTCGTTGACCAGCAGCGCGAGTGTCGCCAGCCAGAACAGGCTAAAGGCCAGCACACGTCTAGAGCGACGCCACGCCCCATAGAGCAGAGTCGCGGCAACCAACCCCGTTCCCAGCCGTGCCATCGCCAGCGGCTCCCGCCACGTGGAAAACGGCAGGAAAGACAACACCGCAGCCTGGACCAGCAGCACAGTTATCCAGGGATGTCTTCGCCCACCCAACAAATCGCGCGATGAGACGACCAGCGCCCAGACGGTCGGCAGCACAAAGAGCGGCCCATCAATGGCCAAAAAGAGCCAGAAAACGGGCCAACTCACCTTCGCCACGCGCAACAACCCCATAAAGGGGATCCACTCAAAGGGAGTCGCCATCGCCCCACCAGCCCCCACACCAGGACTGCCCAACCAGACCCACAACACACATTGCCAGGCGGCAAATGGCAGCCCCACCATCAATCCCATGTGTACCGCTTCTCGCCAGCGGCGCTCCAGCACCAAATGCAGAAGCAACCCAGCCGTAGCAGCCAGTGTCGTCTCCTTTGCCAGGGCCGCCAGTGCCAGCAGACCCGCAGCGGTCCGACCCCGTCTCTCCCCCCAGACCCATAGCGCAGCCTGCACCAGCCCATATGCCAACGGTTCCGTCAGATCGAGACGCAGCCCGGCTACCAGCCCGCCGTATAGACCATAGGCCAGCGCATACCAGCGGCTCACGCCCCGTGCCGCCAGCAGCCGCTCAGTGAAGTATGTCCCCCCAACCAATGCCACTACGTTGAGCGCGATCAGTATCCACTCCACCCCCGCGGGTCGCCCGAGTGCCAGCATCCAAGCCAGTAGAGGATAGAGAATACGTTGATAGCGATAGGCGGGCACATCGCAGTACCGCCAGCCATCGAGGGGATCGCGCGCAATATAATACGCAAACTGACCGTCATACCCCTCCGAGCCTTGCGGATCCCCTTGACTGTACCGAGTGCCCACCAGGACAAATATGTGAGGATCGCCAGCGTAGCGGACCAACGTGATGCCGACATAGATCAATGCCAATATCAGCACGATCTTCCAAGGGCATAACCGAAATCGCCACCCAGACCGCTGAGCTCTGTTCATGAGATGTATGGTTGATTTACTTCTCTCAGCTTCCCCTCCAGCTCGCCCTGCATATCCGCAGCCACTGCCCTCCTTGACAAATACAAATCCTCTAGCTCCTCAGGGTCGCTCCATAGATCGTACAGTTCGTATGTGCTCTCGTATTCAGGGTATCCAAAGTAATGGATCAGTTTGTACTGACCTTTGATCAGCACCACAGTACCTTTGACCAGCGGGCTCTGCTCTGGGTTCGCCTTCGCCTCTACTGAAAAGACACTGCGCGCATCGTTGTCACCATCGCCCGCCTCGCCCGCCAGCTCGGGCAGCATCTCACCCTCACACCAATCCGGTACCGGCTGACCGGTGAGATGCAGTAAGGTTGGCAACACATCCACGCAACTTGTAGGTACGCGGACGTCCTTGCGCTGCCGCTGCCCCGGTTTGGAGATCAGCAGAGGTATGTGGATGACCGGCTCATACATGAGCGGGGTATCATGGCCGTGGACGCCCCGTTCAAATAGCTGTCCATGATCAGACGTAATCAGGACATAGCTATCGTCCAACAAGCCGCTCTCGCTCATAAAATCGTACAATCGACCAAACTCTGCATCAACGTACGCCACATACTCGTCGTACTCAACACGCTGGCGGTTTAAGGATTCCGCCGAAAGGCTCCGAGAAAGAGGATGGACCCCCTTCGTCGCAGGTGTCCATCCATCATCGAACATGCCTATGAACTCACGGCGAGGACTGTACGGATAGTGAGGGGGATAATAAGACTCATGGGGCGGGAACAAGTGAAAATACGCCAGAAACGGGCGTCGCACGCACTTCAACAGACCGATGATCCCATCGATGACGTGCTCAAAGAGGAAGAATATATCGCGTAACCTTGGTACTCCCCTGGGATAGAGATCCGCATATTCCTCCAACCTCACTTGTTCACAGCCAAGCATCCTGACATCGTTGACCAGAGAAATGAACAACGAACCCGGAAAACTCGCCCCACGGAGTAAAAGATCGTCAAGACTCCTGAAAGCGATATCCGTGTCACCAGAGAGCAGCTTGTAAAATGTGCCATCGGCCAGACTAAACCTCCCCGGCTCGATATAAACGTCGATGTCGCCGCGAAATTGGTGTAGCATCAGATTAGTCCACACATTCTGCGGGTAGGCAATTCGATAGTAAACGTCTCCAAACAGTCTGAACATATTCCGTCGCTCATAGCTTTCCACAACCAGTCCTGCGTGATGGAAAGCACGCGTTGTCCAGGGGTAGGTACCCGTCAGAAGCGAAGCCACGCCCGGCACCGTGAAATTGCCACCAGCGTAGTGAGAGTGATAAACCGTCGCCCTCTCCGCGAATCGTGCCAGGTTGGGGGTTGTCTCCCGACGGTATCCATGAAGCGACAAATGCCGCGCAGAAAGCGCATCGAACAGGATGATGCACACATTGGGCGCCCCTTCTCTGCCAGGAGACCGATTCCTCGTCACTGCAGCAGCGCGGTGTTCTCCTTTAAGAAGAGGAACCAGTGACAGCAATGGCAGCAACTTGAGAAAGCCTCGCCTGTCTAGCCGTGATTTCATCCAATGACTGCCTTACACTGAAGCAACTCGAGCCAGACGAGTTACGCTTAACCAAGTTCCAAGATGTTTCGCGCAACGACAAAGACAAGGCTCAAAAGGCCCAGAGGAACGTAGATATACAGCAGCAACGTCAGGCGCTCGGCAAACGCCCCAATAGCGTTTTCCAGGCGCTGAGAACAATGGACCAGTACGCAGGACACTCCTATGGGGACTAGAGACAACGCAAGCCCAAGGAGAAACTCGCTGAAATTCCATGAACGGAGCCCAAGATCAAAGGCTCGAAGCAAAACAGCCCAGCATGCAGCCGCGAACACCATCACGCTACCTTGAGCAGCGAATTTGTCGCGGAAGAACCGTACTGGCAGAGCAATGCTCAGGACAACCAAGACGAGCAGGACTACGACGCTCTCCAGCAGAGCAAATGCCTGTGTATAGGCAAAAATACTGACATTATCCCAGAAATTCAAGTACTGCAGCCAACTCGGCAACTTGTGGAGAAACCACAGAATGGACCAACTATAGATTAGGAAAACACAAGAGGCAAACACAGAAAACATGTCCCGTCTTGCAGGGAGCTTCCTCCTCAGAATAGCCAAAATCCTCCCACCTTCCTCTCTCACCCAGGCAGCCGCGCTCAATTATACCAGACTCCATCGCTCAAGGCTAGATCCCCGAAGCCGCCCCACCAATCCCCCCATAGCCACTGCGATCAGCGTTCCCAGGCTCATCGCTGCCCCCAGGCGGACAGACAGAGGATGGTACAACATCTCCACGACGTGGGCTCCCGCGTTCAGCGATATCGCTCGAAACGCATAATTGGCGCGCAGGAGTTCCACCCGCTCACCATCGACCGTCGCTCGCCAGCCAGGGTACCAAGTATCGGCCAGCACCAGATAGCCTGGCGCATCCAAGTTAACGTGCAACATCACTCCATTGGGGATATCCTGCAAAACTACCTGATACTCAATGCCGGTCACCAGCCGCTGGTCGGGGAACACGCTCTGTTCCAACAGAACCTCGACGGAAGGATCGAAAGCGGGATTGGCGAGCACCGCCACCATGTCGTCAAGAGGCACCCGGCGGGCAGCCGGCACGACCCAGGCACGCCCCAATGCATCGGGCAGGCGATACAGTGTGACTGTGGTCGGTCTGATAGCGTGGACAGGTTCCCCATCTGACCACGGCCTGTCGCTGACAACGTGCGTCGCGCCCATCGTCCGTAGCAGAGATGGCGCATCAATGGCGGCATCCAGCAACTCAACGTACCATCCGACCAGCAGCGGGTCGAAATTGTTGACAGAACCCACACCGTCCAGCATTCCCGCGTCGGGCAGCAAGGCCTCGCGCATCTCCCACCAATGACCCACATCGCGCGGACCGAAGGTATCGAAGGTCAGGTAGCTGAACTTGACCCTGTACTCAGCGCCGTACTCGCTATTCGGCTCCGTCGGATCAACAGGCCAGTAGACCCGCACCGGGTTAGGCTCGCCACGCAGGTAGGCAGCCACCTCCGTGCCGCCATGATACAACGACCGATCAACCGTCGGCACCAGCGGCCAACCAAACGCCAACAGATCCAACACGACGAAACCACCCACTGCCGCCCGCCACCAGGCCGCGTCGCGCCGCATCAGCGCCAGCGCCCCTGCCACCAACATAGCTATCCCGAGCCGGGCCGTCGCCGGACCGAAGGTAGCCGGCATGTCGTCCACTATTCTCGGTGCAGCCAATCCAGAGATGAGCAACGCCAGGCCCGATATTACTCCCAGGGCACCCCGCCGCTTCCCACGACGACCAACCGGCCACCACTGCGCCCCCCACGAGGCCAGCACCGCCAGCGCCACGTTGACAACCGCTAACCAACGCGCCGGTGCCTGAAACAGAGCGAAACTGGGCACATAATGAAACAGGAACTTGAAGACTGGGGTGTTCTTGCCCAGCGCCAGGAGTAACCCCACAACTGCAGCGATCACCCAGAACCAGATATGACGCGCTCCCGCATCCTTGCTTCCTCGCTTCCTGCTCCCGACTGCCTCCACCGCTAAGAGAAGCGATAACACCCCCACGTAACCGGCCCCCTCCCAATAGTTGGGATACCCCCAGTAATCGCCGTTCCCGGGATTGCCAAAGAAACCGGGGGCCACAAACGTGATCAGACGCCAGGGCCAGAACGAGTATGTCATCGCAGAGTCATAGTCCACCCCCATCGACCGCTGCGAGGACAACATCAGTTCTGCGGTCGGGAGGAGTTGAATCGCCGCCAATCCCACGCCAATCCCAAGCGCGCAAAGGATCAAGATCCAACAATGTGAAACGTGATGTGTGATGCATAACGTTCGAAAGACCAAATACGCCGCCAACAGCGCCCCGCCATAGAACGCGGTCTGCGCATGACCCGCCAGGAGGCCCAGACCAAGCGTCAATCCCAACCACAGCCCGTCCCGCAGCCATCCGCGCTGCACCAACAGCTCAGCTCGCCACAGCCACACCGCCACCCAGGGAAAAGTGAAAGCCATACTAGGGAACAGCGCCACCCGCGTCACAAGGAACGCACCGCCTTCCAGTGCCATCGCCCCAATGAACGCGGGCAGGCGATCCAGCCCTCTGACTCGGCCCCAGCGATACATTCCCCAGCCAGCCAGTACCAGATGAAGCGCCGTAGTCCAGCTCAACGCCACCTCGGCGGGCAACAGCAAATACAGCAAGTTCAGCGGATAGAACGCCGCCGTCTGATAGTTGGCTGCCAGCGGCGCGCCGCAGCCCACCAGCGGGTTCCACAGCGGAACATGCCCTTCGCGCCACATCGCGGTCGCCATCCGCTGCCACGGCACGAACTGCAGGAGCGGCGTGCCCCAGAAAAACGCCTCACCTGCGAAGAGCGGTTTCCACAACAAGGCTAATGGGAAAACAACAAACGACAGATGGCAAATAGCAGACCCTAGACTCCAGGGCTTCAGGCCCGACAGCAGGCCCTGGGCTTTATTCCCCGCTTCCTGCTTCCTGCTACTCGCCTCTCGCTTCTCGCCCACTGCCCTCATCGCCTTACCTCAAAGATCGCATACCCCTCCGCCTGGTAAACCTCCCGCAGATAGGGCGCTGTACGCAGATCAAAGGCCCCCAACTGTCGCTCCCATGGACCCCAGAAGACATAATCAATACCATATTGGGCCAGCAGTCGCTGCCTCCAGGCATCGCTCGCCCCCGCACCAAAGAAACGTGCCACCGCAGTTTCCTTTTCCCCAACGTCCACCGTCTCCAGGCCATGCCCCAAGAATGCGCGAGCGACCATGCGCACTGGAAGATAGTTGCCAGTCTCATAAGCAGCTAGCACGACGTCGTCCGATCGGACGCGTTCAGACATCCAATCCAACGCAGCGATTTCGGCAGCGTCTCGAAAGATGATGGGAGGCCTGGCAAACATCATCGCACTGCTACCAGCCAAGAGGATAAAGCCAGTGGGGACCATCGTGGCTAGTGATAACGCAACCAGCCAACGCTTTCCCGAACGCCACAGCCGCATCGCACCCCACGCTGCCAGCAGACTGAGCGGTACCTGCACACCATTTACCAACCGCCTCTGCAGGTTAAACGGCAGATAGATCAACACCGGCACCAACACCACCCACGCCAGTGCCAGCCAGGCTGGCCCTTCGTCGTACCAGACATCTCTGACCGCGAAGGCCGCCAGCGCCAGCGGTATGCCATACGCCGCCAGATAGTGCAGTGGATGCGGCGACAGGATTAGGTTTTGTGCTGCCCAGATCACATACACTGGGTCACTGGTAAACACCCACGCGCTGTACAACACAATCGGGGCAGAGGCGAACACCGCCCCCCCCGCCACCAGACCCTTCCGCCAGCCTACCCGTCGTTCCCTAATCCCCTGCCCCAACCACGCCGCCGCCATCACCGCCCACGTCACCGCCACGTAGAATGGGACAATCACTCCCATCGCCAGCCACAACAAACCAGCCAGCATCGCCCACTTGAGTTCCTGAATATGCAACGCATATTGCGCGTTGTGTGTCGCGTGCTCCAGACGTTGGGCTTCAGACTGCTGGCCCTGGACGTCGGACGTAGGACACACTTGCCACGCTCTCAACAAGCACAGGATACCCCATAGCAGTAACGACTGGGCCGCTGCGATGTGTGGAAAGCCATACAACACCAGCAGCGCAAAACCTTCCGGCAGATAGAAATCCAATGGCGGGGTACCCAACCAGTTCGTCCGCCCTAGCATAACCA
>Ga0180438_10005706_pt1 | contig 17174 bp, 12 predicted proteins | sample SS_ome_12_FD_132455 | JGI IMG/M metagenome (GOLD analysis project Ga0180438, IMG submission 132455) | Hypersaline lake sediment archaeal communities from the Salton Sea, California, USA - SS_3_D_2 metaG | ecosystem: Environmental > Aquatic > Non-marine Saline and Alkaline > Hypersaline >...
CATGGTCAGGCCGAACATGAATTCCGGGCCGATCTTGCCGCCGTCTTCGGCCGGGTCGCTGCGCGAGCCGTACCCGGCTGTAAGTTGCCCAAATCCTTCACCCAGCATGCCGCGGTCCGGCGAGCCGGTCAGATAGGAGATCCACACCCGCTCGCAAACCGTCGGCTTCCCGTCCGGGTCGCACATCTCCTTCAACATCGGCGCGGTCTTCGGGTCGTCACCGATGTAGTCGAACGTTTCGACGCGGGCATGTCCCTCCATGTTGGACTGGCCGGCCAGGATGTAGATCTTCAGCGGTTTGGCCTCCGCAGCGGCATTGAATGCGAGTCCGATTATCGCCAGGGCGGCCAGCACCAACACGGCTTTGAGTGTCTTGTGTGTCATCATGATTCTGTTATCCTTTTGAGTGAAACAGCAAGGCCTACTTCAGCGGGCCCCAGATTTCTTCCAACAAATCATACAGCACCGGATCGTGCTCTTTGAGTTCTGCTGCGACGAACGGATAGAAGTCGTTGCGATAAAAGTACGCCTCGGTCCCTTCGGCAAAGTATTCCATCTGATTGTTCGCTGCGTAGGCGCGGACCTTCCTGCCCGTGTAAAGCAGCACCTCGTCGTACAGGCCGACCTTCATCGCCTTCTCGTAGGCCGCTTTGATGCGCGGTTCATCGAAACCGCCGAGGATCTGATCGTGGTACGCATGGGCCAGTTCGTGGAGGATGACGGCCGGATGTTTGACCATGTGGTGCCGGTCCAACAGCGACGCCGCTCGCGTCACATGCACTTTCTTCGCCAGCCTGGGATCGTACCTGGGGGCGCCCGAGTGGTACGGCCCGGGCTCTACATTGGTGTGGGGACTATCGTGCTCGATCCAAATCTCCAGTTTCCGCATCTCTTCGAGACGCTCTTTCGGCATCAGTACGGCGATACGCTGCAGGTGATTGCCGAGCATCTTCAGCGCCCGAGTGTCCACCTCGGCGAATTCGCCTTCAAGCATCTTCGGATCGACATAGACAGTCCATCCTTCAATCTTCTTGATGACCGGATCGAAGTGGCGTTTCTCCGGTGTTTCCTTTTGCGAGTCCGCTTTGCCGTTGGAATCGGGAAGTGGATTCGGGATCTCTGCCGCGACAGCAGGCAAGACAAGAGCCATGACGGCGGCGAAAAGAAGAAGCAATCGAGTTCGATGACTGAGGATCATGGGAAGTCTCCAGGGGGGTGGGAGTCTGTTTTCCAGATTGCCGGCCTGCCCGCCAGGCTCGCAAACACAAACCGTTGGATATTAGGACGCTCCCAGTATATCACAACGAACTGAGGTTCCCAGCAGTCGAAAATCGGCACTCATCGCCTGTCCTTCCCATAAAACACGTCCGAGGGAGATGAGTCACGCTGCGCTCTGGCATTGGTTCGTATTGAGCAAGCCGGCGAGGTCACGGTGATCGACGGTAAGATCGTCGTCACGAGGGTCGACACAGATGGTGGACCATCAACACAACCGGCGGGCCCACAACTGCAGCAGCAACAGGCTGCGATGCTCGTCGCCGCACACGTGTCCGATTGGACTGAACGTCGGATCGAAGAAGACGTGCCTTCAGAGTGTACCGGGCGATTCCTTCCGCCGCATCGCCGGCCGGCAGACGCCACGACCAGGTATGCGTGCGAACGCGTCGCTTGCCGCCGGTCGGCTCGGCCTGCTGTTGGACGAATCGCGTCGGGCGGTCGCTAAAAAGCTACTGTGGCGATTCCCGGAGATACGTTTCCAGACCGCTGACGGCCGCCAACAGGCGACCGTCTTCGTCGACCCACCAGACCCAGGGGACTATCCCGCGGCCCAGTTGATCGTAGGCGTGAAGTCGGCGGGCCCGGCCGCCGATGGTCACGTCGGTGGTGGTGCGAAACGAGAGAACGTGGTCCGGTTTGACCTGGTCGAAATGGTCGATCAGCGTGAAGCGGGCCCGTGTCATTCGTTCGGCGGGCAGCCGTCCGACGGCGTCGAACAAGGCCCAGTTCAGCGCGTACTCGCCCTGAAGCGGAATCTCCGTGGAGCCGGAAGCGTCGTGAACGGTCATCGTGCCGCTGTTCACCACGACCGACTTCTTGATCCGCGTGTTCTCGAACACCCGGCCGCTGGCATCGAGCACGTGCGCCCGAAAGGACCAGTCGCTGGGCGTCGAAAGACGACTGTGGGCCGGCAGATGGATCTTCGCTGTGATCTGCTGCCGTCCGCCGAGATGCGTCTTTTCGTACTTCATGTCGAGCAGCACACGGCCGCCGGGCTTGACCACGCGCTGCAAGCTCAATTGCCCCACGCGAGAACCGTTGCCCACCGTCGAGTAGACGCCAAAACGGGACTGCCACGAACCGCTCGCGTCGAATGCCTCTTCCGGCAGAGCGATCCGGTCGACGAGCCGTCCGATCGTATCGAGCGGAAAATCCGCGGGAACGTTGCCGATGACACTGCTCATGATGGATCCTTTCGTGGCGGGCGCCTGCCGCCTTGTCCGGGCCGGGCCGGTCGCTGAGCCCGCGGGCGAACCGCCGAAGGCGTCGGCTCGACCGGCCGAAGGCCACGCTGAAATTCGGCCAGCAGTTTGCGATGCTCCGCCAGCGTGTCCGCGTGCTGCGGGTCTTGATAGAGGTTCTTCGTTTCCCACGGGTCGTCCTGCAGGTCGAAAAGCTGCTCGACGGGATCGCCTTCGTAGCGGACGTACTTGTACCGCCGGGTCCGCAGCATCCGGCCGTCGATGTGGTGTTCCGAGGAGACGTACGCTCGCCAGTCGACTTGCTTCCGCTCCAACAGCGGCCGCAGGCTCCGCCCCCGAACGTGTTCCGGCGGCCGTACCCCGGCGTAGTCGCAAAACGTGCTCATCACGTCCACGCCGGAAACCAGGTGGGTCGTGTCGCGCTGGTTCGCGGCCACACGGCCCGGGCAGCAGACGACCATCGGCACCTTGACGGCTTCCTCGTAGGGATACCACTTGGAGACGTGCAGATGGCGGCCGCGTCCGTCCCCGTGGTCCGAGGTGAACGCAATCACCGTGTTTTCGGCCTCGCCGCAGGCCTCGACGGCGTCGAGCAGCCGGCCCACGTCGGCGTCGAGCATCTCGATCATCCGGGCGTACACGTAGAGGTAGTAGCGCCATTGCTCGTCGTCGAAGCGATCGAACTTGATGCGGTCGAGCTTGGCCGGGGCGGCCGGACGCGACTTGTGATTCGGCGGCAGCTCGGGCAACTGATCGCGAATCTGCTCAAAGGGCAGACCGGCGGGGACCCGTTTGCCTACGTGATTGCCCCAGTAGCAGATGTCGTGCGGCTGCAGGAACGAGGCCACCATCAGGTAGGGCCGATCCTGGGCCCGGTTCTTCAAATACGCCTCGCAGGTCCGCGAGATGGCCACGTCGTCCAGATCGCCTTGTCCTCCGCGGGCCGGCAACACGGTGAATCCGTCCGCCGGCTTGGGAACGCCGCCGGGGAGGTGCCACTTGCCGCAGTAGACCGTTTCGTAGCCGGCGGAACCGAGCACGTGTCCGACGGTCGGGCAATCCGGATGGATAGGGCGACCGTTGCTGATCACGCCCGTCTCAACCGGCATCCGGCCGGTCATCAGCGAGCTGCGCGCCGGCGAACAAACCGGATTGGTGCTGTGCGATTCGAGGAACGTCGTGCCGCCGGCGATTAGCCGATCGAGGTTCGGCGTATGCACGTCGGGACAACCGTGGGCCCCGATCGCATCCAGCCCCAGTTGATCGCAGATCACCAGCAGGAGATTCGGAGACCGCCTATTCGCCACGGCCGGGGCGGCAAGAGCACGCGTTGCCCGCGGGCCGGTGAGCATCGCGGCGGAACTCGCTACGGCGGTCTGGAGAAACTCGCGACGGCTGGTGTTCGACGTCGACATGGTGGCATCCTTCGCATGAACGGGAACAGAGAGCCTGGCGGGGCCGAACCGGACCGGGGGGGACGGTCTGACCTCGGCCGACATTATAGGCCATCTGCAGGCCGTTTGTCAGCAGGCACCTCAGCGCGCCTCGGGTGGTGCGTATCGCACTGCTTGAAGGGCAACCAACGCTGAACGATAATATGGCTTGATGCGGACACGCCCGAATGACCACCGGCAAGGGGAGCACCCCGAATATGGACAACACTGGCAACCAACCGATCGATCGCCGAGCGTTTTTTTCGTCCACTGCCGCGGCCGGTGGAATGGCTGCCGGCGCTTTGTCACAGGCGGCCCCGGGAGCGGAACTCTCCCGCAACGCGTACCGCGAGCCGGCTCGCGACGTGCCGGTGGTCGAGCGGGCCGACGTGGTCGTTTGCGGGGCGGGACCGGCCGGCGTGGCGGCGGCATTGGCGGCCGCTCGAAACGGGGCGGATACCCGGCTGATCGAAGTGGCCGGATGCCTCGGCGGCGTCTGGACCGCCGGGCTGTTGAGTTGGATCCTCGACTCGTCCAACAAGACGGGCCTGATGAAGGAGATGCTCGCCCGGCTGAAGGAGTGGAAGGCCTCGGCGAAATACTTCAGCTCGGTCGGCTACGATGTCGAGCAAATGAAGCGGCTGTTGGAACAGATGTGCGTCGAAGCCGGCGTGAAGATCCGGCTGCACACGCGGGTGGTGGCAGCGGCCCGGGACGCCTCGGATCGGCTTGCCTTGGCCGTAACGGAATCGAAGTCGGGGCGCGAGGGCTTCGCCGGACGCGTGTTTGTCGACGCCACCGGCGACGGCGACCTGGCCGCTCGGGCCGGATGCCGGTTCGACTACGGCCGGGAAGAGACCGGGCAGTTGCAGCCGATGAGCATGATCGCGTTGCTGGCGGGCATCGACCCGGAAGAAGTCACCCCGTTTGTCCGCGGCCTGGCCGAGCCGGCGGGCGAGCCTGATCCCAAGTCGCGCCTGCTGGTCGAGATGCGACGTGCCGGCGTGCCGCCGTCTTACAGCCGCCCCACGCTCTTCTACATCCGCCAAGGGCTGTTCTGCCTGATGGCCAATCACGAGTACGGCATTTCCGCCACCGACGCTTCACAGATCACGACCGCCACGCTCCGCGGCCGCGCCGAGGTCCACCGGCTGGTCGACGGCTTGCGGTCGCTGGGCGGCGCATGGCGGGACGTGCAGATCATCGCCACGGCCGAGCAGATCGGCGTTCGCGAAGGCCGCCGGATCCACGGCCTGTATCAAGTCAGCCGCGACGATCTGATCGCCGGCGCCCGGCACGAGGACGCCGTCTGTCGCGTGACCTTTCCGGTGGACGTGCACTCGACCGATCCCACGCGCGACCAGGGCATCATGCGGGAGGGAGTCCACGCGAAGCCCTACGACATTCCATATCGGGCGCTGGTTGGCCGCGACGTGGGCGGGCTGTTGCTGGCCGGCCGCTGCATCAGCGGCGATTTCATTGCGCACAGCAGCTACCGCGTCACCGGCGACGCGGTGGCGATGGGCGAGGCCGCCGGCACCGCCGCGGCGTTGACCGCGAAGACCAATTGCCTGCCGAAGGACGTTCCCTTCGTCGAGATCCGCCGCCGCCTCGATGCCGCCGAGCGAAAGACGGGCGAAGGCCACTCAACACGGAACTTACTCGGAGATCCACCTCTTCCTGCAAAGCGCACACAATAGCAGTGCAACAGCCCCGATGGCTGCCAGCGCGATCGACGACGGCTCGGGAACGACCACGACTTGTTCGATTGCCCATGCCGAACCGATGAATGCGGTATCGATTGCCTGAACGCTCCCGTAATACGTTCCCGGCTCGAGTCCGTAGAGCGTCCACGATGAGTTCTGTTGCACGTTACCGAGCGCCGGCAGCCAACGCCGGCCGGTGAGCGTATCGGCCATGCCCGAGAGAACATCGTCGGTTCCCGGGCTGGTTCCCAGGCGCAGATTGTAACTGAGTCCGTCTGAAGGCGTGTGGTCGTCCGTCGCGTCGCCCCACCTGAACGTAACCGATCCGTCGCTCACGCCCGACAACAAGTCTACCGGAGCAGTCGGCGGTTCGTTCGCCGTATCCGTGTCATTTCGATACAGGTTCGTCAACATTTCTTGGCCCGTCCACCCCGCCAACGCAAAGTCAAGATCCTGGTCGTTGTCATAGTCTCCCCAGGCCACCGAACTGCGCCAAACGACCGGCAGGTCCATATCGATTTCCGTGAACGTGCCATGATCATTGCGATACAGACCTGTAAAGTGACTGGTATTTGACCCTCCCGATAGAAGAGCGTCCAAGTCGCCGTCATTATCACAGTCACCCCACGCTACGAACGTGGAAGAGTCTGTGGAGCGAACCGGCGGCAAACCGGCTTCGATATCCACAAAAGCGCCATCATCGTTTCTGTAGATTCGAGCCGGGTCCGGGTATCCCGCCAAGAGCAGATCCAAGTCGCGATCATTGTCAAAGTCGCCCCATGCCGCAGAAGAAGCACTCACCGGCAGCAAGCCTGCCTCGATTTCCGTGAACGTCCCCCGGTCGTTGCGGTAAAGCTGCGTCAATGCGCGGCCGGTATGCCCGGCGAGAAGGAAGTCCAGGTCGCCATCGTTATCGTAGTCAGCCCACGTTGCAGAGGAACCATTGACGCCGGGCATCTCGAAGTGGGTGTCGACGAACTGCCCGCGTTCGTTACAGTAGAGCTTTGAGACGAGTTGCTGCCCGTCTCCCATATCCTCTCCCATACCGGCAACCACGAGATCCAGGTCACCATCGTTGTCGCAATCGCCCCATGCCAGCGTGCCGTCATTGATCCCAATCACACCGGCGTTGCTGTCGCTGAACGATCCGAACTCATTGCGGTAGATACGCGTATCGAAGTTGCCCCCCATTGCGATATCGAGGTCGCCGTCCGAGTCGTAGTCGCCCCAAACGGCCGAGGCATGCCAAATCGTGGTAAGCCCGGCATTGATGTCGGTAAAGATGCCTCCGTCATTTCGATACACGCCCGAGAATGACGGCCACGCACCGCCCGCCACCAGCAGATCAAGAGAACCGTCGCCGTCGTAATCTCCCCAGGCAACGGAAGCCGAGCGGACACCATACAAGTCGGCGCCAACCTCCGTGAAGACACCACAACACGGTCTCGACGTGCCGGTGAAGGCGACAATCGCCAACACGGAGCAAACGGCCCAGTGAATCGCTCGACGAGTCCACATGGCTCTCTCCTTTCTGGTGTGAAATTGCCTACACAGAGTGACGCGCACGCGAACTGCCGGTAGCCGACGGGGATTGCCGGCTCTGACCGAACCACCCTGCTACTCGGCGACTGCGGGGAATGCGCCCGCGTATTCGAGCGTCCACGCAGGCCCCATTCTACAGACCGCCTCGACGGGGTGTCAAGCAATCCAGGTCTGTTGTGTTTCCGCTTGGAAAGACAGAATTCAGTCACGATCGGCAGGAGCCGCCAGCGCACCTCCCTATGCAACAAGTGGCTACGAGAGAAAGACTTATGACTCTAGAACGGCCTTCCTCAACGGCAGTTTTGGTGAATTACGGAAAGCAGTCCAGTCCCTGACTCGGCACTGCGCCGCGGGTTCTCTCGGCGAGCATCTGCCGAAGGACGTTCCCTTCGTCGAGATCCGCCGCTGCCTCGAGGCCGACGAGCAAACGACCGTCGATGGTGGCAAGCGTCAGGAATAATGGGCCGCGTTCGGCCTGATCGCTTCGTTTCGAGCCGGGACGGCAAGTCGTCGATGCCGGTCGTACTGCTGTGGCGACGCTTTCGCGAAAAGATTACACGCCCCTTCTTTTCTCGGCCACGCCTTTTTTTGCCGCGCGCCCGTGAGATCGCCGCCGTGGACCGCTCCGCGGGCTACTTTCTAGCAGTTCTTCACATTCTCGCAAGATCGTCGCGAGAGAACATCACCGGGCATCCATTCGGAGGCCCTCGACCCAAGGAGAGTTGAAATGAGACGTGTTGTATTGACGTTGGCCGTTGCGGGAGTTGCGTTGTTGTGGCTCGGCAGCACGGCGGACGCCTGTGGCTGCAGAGTCGGTTGTTTCACGTGTGCCACACCCGTTGAGACGTGCTGCGAGGATCCCTGTGATCCTTGCGATTCTTGCGGAACCGTGTCGACCGCCGACACGACCGGCTACTCGCCCTATTACTTGTCGTACCGGGGCTTTCGCCGAGGTTACTGGGGCTATCACACTGCCTACCGGTCATTCTACCCCGGCTACCGGACGAGCTACGCCGGTTACCAGACGCGGTTTGCGTCTTCCGGGGGTTGCGGCTGTTACTGATCACAGCGCCGGAGGGAGCGTGATCATCACGCATGAAGCTTTCGCCACGGGCCGCATTTGTGCAGTTTTCTGTTGCGGCCCGTGGCGTGCTTGGCACATTTGCCGGCCGACGTGGCAAGCCTGCTCGACGGCAGCCGCGAGGGTTTTCGAGATCTTGTTGAGTGTACCGGCGAGCCCTGGTTGACCTGATCATCAATGGCCGGTCGACGACAGGGAGACTCGTTGGTGCTTCAGCGCGGAGCGGCGCGTTCGGCCCATTTCCGGCCCTGGCTCTGCTCTCCCGACGGTCCCCTGATCGTCGACGTGCCTGTCCATTCTGAAACGGCCACCGCGGCCCTCCGTCTGGCTAATCCCTGCAACTCTGAGCCACTGCAGATCAGACAGCCAAAATAGAATGTCAGCAGTAAATGCAACGGTCGCGCCCAAGCAAGCGATTCGCCATTCGAACTTGGGCATCGGCGGTTCAGACTGACCGACAAGAGAGGCCGTTGGCGGGCACGCTCATTGACAGGCAGGTTCCGCGTGCGAGAATAAGGGCGGTCGGCACTTCGACAACGGCCTCGGCGCCGCTATCACTGAGACACGTCCTGGATGGGACCCATGTCGGAGCCGTTGATCCGTCCGGCGCCAGAGAACGCGGACCAGCCCGATATGGACGACCGCCGATCTGCCGTAAACGCGATCACTGGGGCCGAAAAGACCAGGATTCTCGAAACGTAAAGGAATCATGTCATGCAATACACTCAACTCGGACGAACGGGACTGACCGTCAGCCGGCTCTGCCTGGGAACCATGAATTTCGGCCCGGAGACCACCGAAGCCGACGCGTTTGCCGTGATGGATCGAGCGCTGGAACTGGGCATCAACTTCTTCGACACGGCCAACGTCTACGGCAAGGTCCTGGGAGAGGGCATCACCGAACAGATCATCGGCAAGTGGCTGGCGCAGGGCGGCGGACGCCGGGAGAGCATCGTCCTGGCCACCAAGGTCTTCAACCCCATTGGAAACTCGCCGCTCGATCGCGGGTTGTCGGCCCGCCACATCCGCCGTGCCTGCGACGAGAGCCTCAGCCGGATGCGCACAGACACGATCGACCTGTATCAGATGCACCACGTCGACCGCGGCAAGACGGGCGAGTCGATCATCCGCATCCTCAAGGTCGACTACGGCGACCACGTGTTCCATGCCGACCACGGGGCCCCATGGGAGGAGATCTGGCAGGCGATGGAGCAGTTGGTCACAGCGGGCAAGATCCATTACGTGGGCAGCAGCAATTTCGCCGCCTGGAACATCGCCCAGGCCAACACGCTGGCCCAGGCGCGGAACTTCCTGGGCCTGGTCTCCGAGCAGAGCAAGTACAGCCTGGCCACTCGGGCGATCGAACTGGAGATCGTTCCGGCCTGCCGGGCCTTGGGGCTGGGGTTGATTCCGTGGAGTCCGCTGGAGGGCGGATTGCTGGCCGGGGCCCTGGGCCGGGCCAGCGACGGACGGCGGTCGCGGCTCTCGGCCGAGCGGATCGACGCCTGTCGCCCCCAGTTGGAAGCCTACGACGCCCTCTGCGGCGAACTCGGCGAGAAGCCGGCCGACGTGGCCCTGGCATGGCTGTTGGCCAATCCGGTGATGACCGCCCCGATCATCGGCCCTCGTACGCTGGAGCAACTCGACGCCAGCCCGCGGGCGCTGGAAATCGAGTTGTCCGACGACGTGTTGGCCCGGCTCGACGAGATCTGGCCCGGTCCCGGCGGCGAAGCGCCCGAGGCCTATGCGTGGTGAATGCGTGGTGCGCGAGGCGATTCTCTCAGTCATAAGTTGCCCGTACGACGGGCCTCCGAGCCCGTCGACTTCCGGCCGCAATCCGGCGTCACGACGGTTTCGGAGAGCCGTCGTACCGATTTCAAGAGACGTTTTAAGTCGTAACTAGCTGTATGGCAGGAAGTTGCAGCCATCGGGGGTGGCGCAGCACGGCTGCCCTGGACAGATCCCTCTTTTGCAGTAGACTTGGTTGGAATAAGGTCTTCACACACTGAGTCAGCCGATCGAGACAAGGAAAAAAATGGAAAAACGCGTTTACAATTTTTCGCCCGGCCCCGCCATGCTGCCCCTGCCCGTGTTGGAGGAGGCCCAGCGCGATCTGCTGGCTCTGCCGGGCGTGGGCATGTCGATTCTGGAAATCAGCCACCGATCGAAAGAGTTCACCCAGATCATCGAGCAGGCCGAGGCCAACCTGCGCAGGCTGCTGGCGATTCCCGACAATTACCGCGTGCTGTTCCTCCAGGGCGGGGCCCAGATGCAGTTCGCCATGGTGCCGATGAACTTCCTGCGCGGCTCCGACAAGGCGGCCGACTACATCCTGACCGGCACTTGGGGCAAGAAGGCCAGCGGCGAAGCCAAGACCCAGGGGAAGGTCCGCGTGGCCTGGGACGGGCAGGAAACCAACTACGACCGCGTGCCCGAGCAGGCGCAGCTCGATCTGGACCCCAAAGCCGCCTACGTGCACTTCACGTCCAACGAGACGATCCAGGGGGTCCAGTTTCCCACGGAGCCCGACACGGGCAACGTCCCGCTGGTGTGTGACGCGTCGTCCGACTTCCTCTGCCGGCCCGTGCCCATTGAGCGTTACGGCATTCTCTACGCCTGTGCCCAGAAGAACGCGGGCCCGGCGGGCGTGACCGTCGTGATCATTCGCGACGACTTGCTCGCCAAGACGCCCCACGATCTGCCGTCGATGCTCAACTACAAGCTGTTGGCCGAGGCCAAATCGTTGTTCAACACCCCGCCGGTCTTTGCGATCTACATGGTCAAGCTGGTCACCGACTGGCTGCTTGCGGAGATCGGCGGTCTGGCGAAAATGCTCGAACTGAACCAGCAGAAGGTGCAACTGTTGTACGACGCCATCGACCGCTGCGAAGGGTTCTACGACATCCACGCCGCGCCGGACAGCCGCTCGCTGATGAACGTGGCGTTTCGCCTGGCCAACGCCGACCTCGACGCACCGTTCCTCGAACAGGCCGCCCAGCGGGGGCTGGCCAACTTGAAGGGACATCGTTCGGTCGGCGGCTGCCGGGCCTCGATCTACAACGCCATGCCCATCGAGGGCGTTCAGACCCTGGCCGATTTTATGCTCGAATTCTGCGACCAGCGCAAGTAGCCGGCCATAGCCCAGACGAAAAGGTGTCAGGCACCTTTTGCCGGAACGGCCCGAAGGGTGCTTCGCACAAAACGTGCCTGACACCTTTTCGTCGCGTAGAGAGGTGGAACATCGGATGAACGTGATGGTAGCCGGCGGCGCGGGCTATATCGGGTCGCACGCTGTGAAGCAGTTGGTCGAGGCCGGGCACCGCGTGCTGGCGGTCGACAATCTCTATCGGGGACACGCCCAGGCCGTTCACCCGCAGGCCACCCTGCAGAACATCGACCTGGCCGACACCCGGGCCCTGACCGACGTGCTCCGCGAGCACCAGATCGACTGCGTGATGCACTTCGCCGCGCTGGCCTACGTGGGCGAGTCGGTCACCGACCCGCTGAGCTACTACCACAACAACACCGCGGGGACCGTGAGCCTGCTGCGGGCGATGGACACGGCGGGCGTAAAGCGGCTGGTGTTCAGCTCCACCTGCGCCACCTACGGCGAGCCGGAGACGACGCCCATCGTCGAGACCATGCCCCAGCAGCCGATCAATCCGTACGGCTGGTCGAAATGGTGCGTGGAGCGGGTGTTAAGAGACTACGCGGCGGCCGATCGAGAATTCGCGTTCGTCGCGCTGCGATACTTCAACGTGGCCGGATGTGCGGCCGACGGCTCGTTGGGCGAGGATCACGATCCGGAAACGCACCTCATCCCGCGGGTACTGCTGACCACCCTGGGCAAGTTCGACAAGATCACGGTCTTCGGCACCGACTACCCGACGCCCGACGGGACCTGCATTCGCGATTACATCCACGTGGAGGACCTCTGTGCGGCCCACATCGTGGTCATGGACGCGCTGCGGCCCGGCGACGCGCGGTTCTACAACCTGGGGATCGGCAAGGGCTATTCGGTCCAGGAGGTGTTGGAGGCGGTCCGCCGCGTCACGGGCCGGGAGATCCCCATCGAGCACGGCGCCCGCCGCCCGGGCGATCCGGCCATCCTCTTCGCCGACGCCCGCAAGATCCAAGCAGACCTCGGCTGGTCGGCCCGCTACACGGAGATCGACGAGATCGTGGCCACGGCGTGGAACTGGTTCAAGGACCACCCGGACGGCTACAGCGACTGAAGCCGCTTACCGCCGGTACGACGGGCCTCCGAGCCCGTCGAGTTCCCGCGGTGTCCGCTCTCGATACCGGTGTGGCGGGTGAGCTACATCATCGAAGTACGTTGCGATCACCCCAACTGCACAGCCGCCAAGACAATTCCACTGGCCGACAAGACCATGGCGGCGACCATCAGGAAAGGGTTGCCCCGGCTGGCTGCGGCAATGTACAAGGCACATCCCAGCCAGAAAACAAGCCCCCCGGGCCAATACGGGCCCATGAGCATGGACAACGACAAGATCATCGCCCATCCCGTCACCAAACCCAGAAGCCTGCGCAGACTGAACTGCCTTGAAGGCGTGGTCATACCGTCAGTCTCGTGTCTTTGCCCACGCATGCTGCCGCCGCTGGCTTGTCCAGCAGTGACACCCGGCGTGGCACCTGGTTCTTACGACCAAAGGTCCTTCGTCCGCCGGCGCTTATTTGGCGTCGCGGGAATCGTTGAGTCTCTTTTCGAGTGTTGCCCGAGCACGATCGCGTTGGTCTCGATTCTCGTTAACAGTAAGTTCGTCGTTCCACTTTATGTGTTCGCCACGCGGGAATGAAGCGCCGGTCGAGAACTCGTGAATGACCAAGTAGCCCGATGTGTCGTCGGCATACGTGACTCCGACCAGGTTACCATCGCGCGTCGTGTATTTGGCAAAGCGAATCGTGCCTGGGTCCTTATCCGGATTGTTGTTGTCGATGTAGGTAGTTGGGACGACGACTTTGCCGTTTACGCGTACGAAGTAATAGATGGGCTGCGAGACTTCCCAAGATCGAGCCGCCGTTATCACGATTTCACGGTTGTTTCCGCAGTCGAAGGTCGCAATTTCAAATTCGCCGTTCGCCCAATTGTTGAGCCAAACAATCAACGCCAAACAGCCAGAAATCACCGTCACGACCAAAAGCAGGCAACCAACGGAGTATTGAAACGATTTGCGAGTTGTTTCGGTCAAAGTCACAAAACCTGTTGCAAGCGGATGACGTCTCGCCCGGCGCCACTGCTGGATTGTCCACCAGTGCATCCGGTCATAGGGTTATACGCCTTAGTTCATCTCGAGCCGATCGAGTTGTTATGCTCAGTCCGACAGGATCCTTCCCATAACTCTGTGCGGCTGACTACGGTCCTATTTGTTGACCCCATTTCACTGCAAACCCTCACTCCTGCGAATCCCCGGCGGCGCCACCTTCCAGCAACGGCCACATCCGGGCCGCCAGCGCGATCTGGAAAAACCTCACCAGCACCACCGACTTGACGGCGGCCTCCACGCTCGGGTCCAGGACCGGTTTCAGCAGTTGGTCCATCAGCGCCGCCCGCTCCGCGTGGGATAGCTCGGGACGGCCCGCCAGCGAAATCTCCCAGAGTTCGCCGTAGAGATACCAGGCCACGTCGTAATAGACCAACGACGCTTCCACCTCCCAGGCCTCGACGCTCTTCATCGCGCCGGCCACCTCCAGCAGGGCCGTCACGCCGCTGGCCATCAGCCGCCTCAAGGGATTTTCCCGCTCGGCAAGCATCTCCTGCAATCCCACGCTGCTGACCGAGGCCGTGGTCAGCACCGCGCTGAGACGGCTGGCGCTCCGCGAGGCGATCTTGCTTTCCAGGTCGCGGAGAAAGCTGTGGAACTCGCCGGCCACCTCACGGGCCTTTCGGGCGGTCTGGCCGTCGAGTGCCAGCAACCCTGCCTGCAATTGCCATAGATCGTCGGGAGTCGGCGTAGCGAGGATTGCGTTTAGGGTCGAACGCAGGCTCAAGTCCGAAGACGCTGTCATGTTACCATCCTGTCCTCTCAAGGTCTCACGGGATTGTCCCAGTGGGCTGCCGCCTGTCCAGTATAGCGACCCGGATCACCGGGCGGAAGTAAGTCCCCCGCTTCGAATCCGCCGACCACCGCCGCTCCGCGTGCCTCCGATGGTCATCAAGCATCCGGCTCACCGCCGCGCGTACCGGCGGAGAGTATGGACCTTATCAGGGCAATCTGCCCCAAGTGGTAATGGCAATGCTCAATGGGACCGTGAATACACCGGTAGTAGTTTCCGTACTTCTGATCCACAAAGGCTTCCCCAAGCCGGCTCTCCGGCATCTGCTCAATCGTGATTGCCAGGCTTTCGGCGTCGCTCCAGGTCTTTTCGAGCAGTTCTTCCCAGTCTTTCTGCGACCGGATGGGAGGATGGTCGAAGCTATACTTGTCTTTGGCATCCAGCGGTCCTCCCTGCAACACCTGCAAGGTTACGCTGACGAAGTAGTTCATGTGGTAAACGAGAGCTGCAATCGTATGAAAAGACTCAACCGGCGTGGTAGCCTGTTGCCAGGTTACATCTGCTAGCTGGTCTTTCAGGTTTGACGCAGTCCAGTTTCCTCCGAAATGAACGTCTCGGAGGTGCTTCGCGATTTGCTCGGTCAATTTCATTGGCATCGCCGGGTGTCAATGTACTGGAACCAAGGCTCCCGGTCTACCGCCGCCTGATGCCTATCGGACAACTACGCATTTCATCTGTTGCTGGTCTCTGATCAGCAGCTTGCCGTTAGAAAGTGCCATCGGTGCCCAGTTCTGAGAGGAACCTCCGAATCTGGACATGCCCCTTGTGCTCGCTCCCGCGTCGCCCAGCAACTCGGCTGAAGCGAGGAGCTTGAATCCAGATGGATCAGGCTCGATGAGATACAGAGTCTTCCTGCCGTCGGTGGCCAGAATCAGGCCGTCGGCCAGAATCATGCTGCCCTTGTTGAAATCGGGTGAACGCTTTGTCTTCCACATGATCCGGCCGTCCATGCTCATGCACGTCAGGCCGTCGCGCCGACTATTGGTTCCGTACTGGGCATAGAAGTAGCCGTTATGCAGGATCGGCGGCTTGGTCTGATGGCCGAATTCTTCGGTCGTGAATAGCTCCTTTGTGCCGTACGTGCCATCTGCCCGCTTCTCGACCTTGATCATCGTGGCGCCGAGTTCGTATCCACCGACAACAAGCACTCGATTCTCACCGGCATCAACGGCGCTGGGCACCGAAATGTGGCAATACCACTTATCATATTCCCAAAGGACTTCCCCCGTAAGCGGCGCTATGCCAAAGACCTTGCCCCTTTTGTTCTCACTCGGGCTTGACCGTCTGAAAGGGTTGGTCGACGGGGTGATCATCACCACGTGGGCTTTGCCATCGATCTTCACGACGGCCGGGCTGACATAGCCTACATAGCCCAGGGAGGGTGTCTTCCATTTTACATCACCTGTCCGTTTGTCGTACGCCACCACACCAGCCTCAGGCGCTTGCGAGGCCACGATCAGCATGTCGCCGTAGACCAACGGACACTGTGAGATTGCCCATACGGGAAACCTCCCGAGCGGAGTGGGCCCCCACGGTACGCGTCCAGATATGCGACTAGGTTTACCGCCAAAATCCGTCCAGACGTTCTTTTTCCAGACCGGCTTGTGTGTGTTGATGTCTACGCAATAGAGATCGCCGTTGTGGCCGCACGAATAGACGTAGTCGCCGTCAACGGTCGGTACGCTTCGCGAGCCGGGGAAACTGACGGACCCCGGAGCGTCATAGGCGAAATTCCAGAGTTCCTTGCCGCTGGAGAGGTCGAAACAACGAAGTTTGTCGCCGACCTCATCGTCCCGGTCGAGCAGATAGACCTTGCCGTCTTGGATAACGGGTCCGCCATAACCTCTGCCGAGCTTAACGGTCCAGCGAACTTCCGGCCCACTCTCGGGCCAGGAGCGCAGAAGTCCCTTTTCCTGCGAGATGGAGTTCCGATCGGGGCCCAGATACTGCGGCCAATCGAAGGACTCCGGCGAACCGGCAAACGTCACGGCGGCAAGGCCTTGCCACACAGCGAGAGCAATCATCACTCGACTCATTTTCTTCCTCCTTTGCAGGGGTCTTGCCAAGACGTCATGGGATTCCCATTTGCCGGTCTGCCGGCGAATGTGCCACCTGTTTGCTCACCAAGGGAGAGTGGTCGCGCGGTACGAGATCCCTGCAGCCAATATAACACGGACCGCCCATGTCGTGGTACTTCCCCGCTGGGCAATCAAGGCGACTGGCGCAAACCATACCATATTGAACCTCCGATCATCTGGGGGGTTTCGCGGTTGGCCCTTGTGGAGAATAAGTCCCCCCCTACTTCTCGGCAGTTGACCTTTGCGGTTGGCCCCGATTACTTGTCAATCGGAGCGGCGAAGCCGCAAGAGGATGTAGGGCGGCACTTCTGATCCCTCTTGTGCCTGCGCACCCCGGCCATCATTTCGCCTGTTCACGCGGAGAGTCCAACGGCAGTTCTTGGCCGCAAGGTGCGGACCGAGAACCACGGGCACGCCCGTGGCACCCGGCGTGAACCAGGACCCGCCGTTCTGCACAAAAGACCAAACGCAGCCGCGTGCGAGCGTTACCGTGCACCATGCGATTTGTCGATCGGGGGGACGACGGATCTGGTAACGACCGCATTGACCACCTGAACCCTCAGGGATGGCGAGATTGTTCGTCGAGCGGCGCTGACTTTGTCCATTCCACGACTTTGTCCCCGACGAACATGACGAGGAGCCGGTATTTGGTGATGTGGCTGGCAAAGTTTCTGCTGCCGGAGCTGCTTTGTCGATAGGCGCCGAACGGGCCATATCCCCAAACTTCACGGCGAGTGGAATCATCATCTTCATCAAAATACGTCGCGCTTTCGCCTGGC
>Ga0180438_10005707_pt1 | contig 17167 bp, 14 predicted proteins | sample SS_ome_12_FD_132455 | JGI IMG/M metagenome (GOLD analysis project Ga0180438, IMG submission 132455) | Hypersaline lake sediment archaeal communities from the Salton Sea, California, USA - SS_3_D_2 metaG | ecosystem: Environmental > Aquatic > Non-marine Saline and Alkaline > Hypersaline >...
GAGGATGTCCTGCGCGACGATCTCGACTCCTATCTGCCGACCGACGCCGCCCCCGCAGACCGGAACGGCCGGCCGTTCCGAGAATGGGCGCGAACGCGCGGCGTCGAGATCTCTCTGGAGGAATGGCAAGGGGCCGACCGCGGCCGTTTGAAGGATATCTTCCGCGAGCGAAAGTCCGAAACATGGTCTCAGTCTGGCGTCTCCGGCATCGCGTCGGATGGCGTCGCCGCGGCGTTGGACCTGATGGCCGCCGCGGATCGTCCCTTCTACGCGTGGGATCTCGCCGGAGTGAGCCGATGGGCCAACAAACTCGGCCTCCGCACCGAAGCGGGAGAGATTCGGGACGAGATCATGAAGCGGCTCGTGGCGCTTGTCGAATCGGCCGCGGCCGAACAGCACGCGAATCTCAATGCCGAAACGGCCATTCAGGTTCTGACCGAACAAGCCTTCGAGTCCTATCTCGCCAAGGCCGTTGCTGTTGAGGAATGGGACCTGAAAGGCCTGGCCGCATGGGCTGAGGGATTGGGGGTTCACCTGCCCGTCAGCCAGTGGCGTCGGGGCGAAGAGGAACCCGAAGACATCGACACGCTTCAGACCTATACCGACCAGCTCCACGAGCAACTTCGGTCGCGGCTCGAGCGTGCACTCCGCGATCGCTTGCCCGCGGACCTTGTCACCGACGCGGCGAAACACGAGTTCGCGCGCCGTCTTGAACTCATCGCGAGCGCAGAGACCGGCGGCACGATGGGCCGCATTCTCTCCTGGATGGAGAAGAGCCTGGCCGTATCGGTTCCGGAATCCGAGGCGCGGAGTGCAGTCGCTGCGGTGCGGACTGACTTGGAAAACTCCCTGGCGAAGCAACTCGCCGAGAAACTCGGCGGCGAATCGCCCGAGGAGGCTATGAGCCTCGCTGCCGACAACATGGTGGAAACGTTCCTGGCCAGGGACCTCGCCGAGCCGGAACGAAATCTTGCCGGCTTGTGCGAAGCTCTTCGCGTCAAGTACGACATTGCGTTGGATCCCTTCGAGCTCGCAAAACTCGACGCGGCGGATATTGGCCGATTCGTCATGGACCGCATTGACGAAGCCGTCGCCAAGCGCGAGGAGACTCTCGGCGCGGAGCGCATGCAACTCGTCGAGCGCTATCTGCTTCTGCAGAAGATCGACACGAAATGGAAAGACCACCTGCTCGCGATGGATCACCTGAAGGGCGGCATCGGCCTGCGCGGCTACGCCCAGGTGGACCCGAAAGTCGAATATACGCGCGAGGCGCGGCAGCTCTTCGATCAGATGCAGGCCTCCGTCCGCAAGGAGGTGACCGACCTGGTTCTGCGGATACAGATGGGCGGAGGGGACGGCGAAGCCGCGGCGAATATCGGTCAAGGTCCCGACATCTGGGGCGGCGGCACGGAAAAGCACGCCAGCGCGGCCGACGCTTCGGTCGCCGGGGGCGAACGCAACGCGATCCGCCGGCAGCAGGAGGCGGCTATCGCCGGCACGGAGCGCGGCGAGAAGCCCCAGCCGATCAAGAAAACCTACCCTGCCGTCGGCCGCAACGACCCGTGCCCCTGCGGCAGCGGCAAGAAGTACAAGAAATGCCACGGGAGGGCCGGATGACGCAGCGAAACGCAGCGACGAAACTGGCCTCGGACAAACGCGTGCGCGAGTTGATTCACCGCATGGTGCGTCGCATTGTGCGTCAGTTCCGGCCCGAGAAGATTATCCTTTTCGGTTCCCAGGCTCAAGGCACGCCGACCGCGGACAGCGACGTGGACCTGCTGGTCCTGATGCCCCTTCCGCGCGGGCGACTGGACAAGGCCGACAAGGAAATCGAAATTGGCTGCGCGCTTCGCGGCATGAGAATTCCTAAAGATATCCTTGTGGCCACGCCGGAGGAGTTCGAACGGCGAAAGGACATCGTCGGCACGATTTCGTACGAGGCGGCACGAGCCGGAAAGGTCCTCTATGCGCGACGCGTTTGAGCTGAGAAGCATTCTGTGTGCCTGGGTTCGCAAGGCCGAACACGACTTGGAGGCCGCGGCGGTCGTATTGAAGACCGGCCGGAAAGCGCCAACGGATACTATTTGTTTCCATGTCCAGCAATGCGCCGAGAAGTATCTCAAGGCCCTATTGGTTCTCCATGGGATTCCGTTTCCCAAGACTCACGATATTTCCGAGCTTGTCGCTTCGCTCCCGGCGAAGTGTCGGCCGCCGCTTGAAATCGAAGTTCAAAGACAACTCACCCGCTACGCCACGATCTCGCGTTACCCCGGCGACTATCCCGAACCGACGCTTACCGAGGCCCGGGAAGCAGTTCGGACGGTGCGGCGGGTGCGGGCATGGTGTCGGAAGCTCCTTCCCCGCGCCGCGTTGCGCAAGGAATAGTCCATACCAATGTCTCTGCTGCTCGACATAGCCTATGCTCTGGCCGCCTTGCTGACCTCCCCTTTCATCCTGTTCAAGATGGTCGTTTCGGAGCGGTGGCGGGCCGGGTTCCGGCAGCGGTTCGGCGGCGTCCCCGTGCGCGAAGGCAAACGCCCCTGCGTCTGGATTCACGCCGTCAGCGTGGGCGAGGTGAACGCCGCGCGGCGCTTGATCGAATTAATGGAAAGCCATCATCCCGACTGGGACATTCGCGTCAGCACCATCACGAATACGGGTCAGCGCCTCGCTCGCGAGTTGTTCGGCGACATCCGCTGCTTCTACTTTCCGCTCGATTTCTCCTTTGCCGTGAAACGCGCGCTAAGGCGCGTAAGGCCTGACGCAATTGTTCTCGTCGAGTTGGAGTTGTGGCCGAACTTCCTGCGCGCTGCCCGTAAAGCCGGTATACCGGTTATCGTCGTCAACGGCCGTATGCGCGCCGAAAAGGTGTCGCGTTACCGCCGCGCCCGATTCCTGTTCTCTCCCGCCATGCGTCCGGAAAACGGCAATCTCTTCTGCGTGCAGAACGAAACATATCGAGACCGTTTCGAGCGCGCCGGCGTGCCCGCCGAGACGATCCGGGTTACGGGAAACATGAAGTACGATGCCCTGCGCACGGAAACCGACCCCGAGAAGGTCGCCGCCCTCCGCGAGGCGCTCGGCATCGGTCCCGCCGAGCCGGTCTGGGCGGCGGGATGCACGTGGCCCGGCGAGGAGGATATCTGTCTGCGCGTTCACAGCATTCTGCGAGAGCAGGAACCCGCTCTGAGGCTTGTCATCGCCCCTAGGCACATCGAGCGCGCGGCCGAAGTCGAGCGCGCCGTTCGCGCCTCGGGGTATCGCCCGCGGCGCCGAACCGCGCCGAACGACCTGTCGGGCCCGGAGATCGTTCCCATCCTTGACACGGTCGGCGAGTTGGGCTATCTTTATTCCCTTGCGTCGTTTGCGTTTGTCGGCAAGAGTTTGACCGCCGCCGGGGGCCACAACGTTCTCGAAGCGTCGGCGCTCGGCGCCACGCCGGTCTTCGGCCCTCGGACGGAGAACTTCGAGGCCGAAGTCCGATTGCTCATCCAAGCGGACGCCGCCGAAGAGGTCAACGACGAAGGCGAACTCGCCCAAGCGCTTCAAAAGCTTCTTCGATATCCCGAACTCTGCCGCAGCCGTGTCGAGCGAGGACGGAAAGCCATCGAAGGCGCTCGCGGCGCGGCAGAACGAAATCTCGACGCGATTCGCGGCGTTCTCGCCGAAAGGCCTGAAAACTAGGGAGGAAAACCCCCATGGCTAAGTACCTTTTCACGTCCGAATCGGTCGGCATCGGTCACCCGGACAAGCTCTGCGATCAGATTTCCGACGCGATTCTCGACCACATCATCGGCGAGGACAAGAACGCCCACGTCGCAGTGGAAACGATGGCCATAGTCGGCGCGGTCATCGTGGGAGGCGAGGTGACGACCGACTGCTACGTGGACGTGCCGGAGATCGCGCGCGGCGTCGTCAAAGAGGCCGGCTACACGAACGCGCACTGGGGCTTCAGTTACGAAACCTGCGGCGTCGTTTCCAGCATCCACGCGCAGTCCCCCGACATCGCCATGGGTGTTGACGAGGGCGTCGGGCTGCACAAGGACCAGGGCGCGGGCGACCAGGGCATCATGTTCGGCTACGCCTGCGACGAGACCGCCGAACTCATGCCGCTGCCGATTCATCTGTCGCACCGGCTCGTCGAGAACCTGGCCGCCCTGCGCGAGGAACGCAAGATCAAATGGCTGCGGCCCGACTGCAAGAGCCAGGTGACCGTGGAGTACGCCAACGGCAAGCCCCGCCGCGTGCACACCGTCGTCATCTCCACCCAGCACAACCCGGACGTGACGCACAAAGAGATCAAGAAAGAGATCGTCCAGAAACTAATCAAGAAGACCATTCCCGCCAAGCTTCTCGACGCGAAGACAATCTATCACGTGAACCCGACGGGCCGATTCGTCATGGGCGGCCCGATGGCCGACACGGGACTGACCGGCCGCAAGATTATCGTGGACACGTACGGCGGCCGCGGCCGGCACGGCGGCGGGGCCTTCAGCGGAAAGGACCCCTCCAAGGTGGATCGCTCCGCCGCGTATGCCGCGCGTCACTGCGCCAAGAACCTTGTCGCCGCGGGCGTGGCCAAGGAAGTCGAAATCGAACTCGGCTATGCCATCGGCGTCGCCGACCCGGTCAGCATCTACGTGGATACGAAGGGAACGGGAGCCGTTCCCGACACGCGAATTCAGAAGATCGTCGAGAAACTCTTCGACTTCCGCCCCGCCGCCATGATCGAGCGTCTCGACCTGCTCCGTCCCATCTACAAGCAGACCGCGCGCTTCGGCCACTTCGGCCGCAACCACCACGACTTCACGTGGGAGCGGCTCGACATGGTGGACGAGATCAAGAAAGCCGCGCCCCTCTGAGTGCGAACCTTGCGCAAGGGCATTCTGTCTAGACGCACCAATGAGGTGCGTCATGCCGATGTCCGGCATGCGCGGATCGGTCAAGGGTACCCGACGAGGAGTCTCCCCATACCGCTTGTCCCGGGTGGCGTATCTCACCTCAGAATCACCCTTTCCACTTAATCATTCCAGATTCCCCCCTATTCCCAAGGCCTTTCGCCGTTTCCGCCTTCCGTTTTGGGGAGACTTCTCAGAGAGCTGAGATGCATGCTGAGGGCGAGGGCGATGGCTTTACTTGCAACTCTGTTGCGGTAATACTATACTTACTAATGCAACTTAGTTGCGGAAGCGAGGAGGCGAAGAGGTGACTTTGCGGCGCCGACACGCTGGGAGGGGACAGCGCGATTGCCATCAAGTGCCCTCACGCGAATCGCTCACGCACAGGACGCTTTCGGGCGCCTTGGTACTGTGGGTTCTCGTGGCGTTCGGCTCGGCGGGTTTTCTTCATAATCACGGGCTTCCCTCGGCCGCTTGTTGCAGGCCGCGCTCTTGCTACGGCGCGGCGCTGCTGGACAGCACGCGACAAGCCCTGCCGCACGATGGAATCCACAAGCACGCGCCCTGCCTGGCATGCGCGGTCCTGGCCACGCTGAAAAGCGCGCTCGCCGCGCGCTCGCTGTTGCCCCTTGCCTTCTTTACGGGAAGGACACTCTTCACGGGCCCCGCGGCGGCTTTCGATTCTCCGCGCGGCCGTATCCGCGAACTCTTCCCCCCGTCCCGCGCGCCGCCCGCTTTCTTCAGCGTTGTCTTCGGTCGTTGAAATCGTCTCGATTATCCCAAGGATTTCGGCCGCGCCCCGTGCCTCCCTCAGACGCGCGGAGCATCCCCAAGGCCCGTTTCACGAGCCTTGAGGATGGCACCCGCACTCCAGAAAAGGGCGCCGCCCTCTTGCGAGGCAAGGGGGTGCCGATTCCTGTAACGCGGCCCTTCCACAGGTGCGAAACCGCAAGCAAGGAGTCTATCCATGTCATCCGCATTGATTCCCTTCCCCTCGTCGCTCAATTGCTCGAAGAGATCGTTTACGCTGATCGAAATGTTGGTGACGATCGCCGTCATCGGCATTCTGGCGGGTCTGTTGCTCCCCGCTCTGTCGGCTGCGCGCGAACGGGGCCGGGAAGCCGACTGCATTTCCAACCTGCGGCAATGCGGGCTGGCCATAACGATGTACAACAACCACAACGGCGACTACTTCCCCGTCGTTCACGGCGGGACCTACGCCGCCCCCGAACCTCCAACGAAGGAGTGGTGGGAATACCTGGAGCCGTACAAGGTACAACGCAGCCATCTGCTGTGCCGAAGCGACCGTCACGGAAACAACACTACCGTCGAGAGTTACGTATGGAACGGCATGTTCTCGTTCGGGGTCAATCGCGCGACGCTTCGCGGAAAAGACGAGGAGAAGATTCTCATCTCAGAGCGCGGGGATACGCCCGAGGCGTTGACCCATCAGGGGTATCCTTCCTGGCATCCGGTCGAAGTCTGGAAGGAGAACCTCGACGAAAACCGTCACGACCCGGTCAGCAACTACCTGTTCGCCGACGGACACGTGGCGGGACTGGAGTGGGAAGATACTCTCGGCGAGCGTGAGGTCGGCGTGGATTCGGATAAACACTTCGTCCGGTCATTCTGGGACGTGCATATGAGAGGAACCGAGTACGAAGACTGGCTGGCGGCGACATATCCCCCGGCGCCTTGAGGGAAGCGTGGGAGAAGAGAAGGGCCTTGGGAGCATGAATCGTTCCATGCTCCCAAGGCCCTCGTCCCGTTACTTGAAGAAGTAGGGAAGATACTTCCTGTTTTTCCTGAACATCGCGTCAACCATTTTCCGGATCTCGGCAAGTGAGAGCACGGAGGCGGTCAACGGGTCATGCGCGATGGCGCGGTAGGCGAGCTCGCGGTCTCCCGTCAGCGCCGCCTGAACCGCCATCTCCTCGACCTGCGCCTGGACACCCGTGAGTATGGCGCACTGCGGGGGCAGCGCGCCCACGTGAACGGGATTGACCCCGTTTCGGTCCACGTAGACCGGGACCTCGACGCAGCAGCCCTCGGGTAGGTTCGTCACAAGCCCGGTGTTCGGCACGTTGCCGTTGAAGCGGAAGGGCTTTCCGCCCAGCCAGGCGCTGACGATGGATGCGGCGTATTCGTTCCCACGTTCCAGGTTCAGGGGTTTCTTGTCGGTAATCCATTTTGTGGCTTCCTTGCGCCATATCCTGTTCCGCTTCAGATACCTCTCGACGATATAGGCGTACTTGCCGGGGTTCCAGCCCGTGCCGTGCGTGCAATACTTACGGATCAAGTCGGGACGCTTGCGGAACCACCAGTTGTACTCCGAGTTGTGGCCGCTCGATTCGGTGACGTAATAGCCCAGGGCCAGAAACATCTCGTTCCGAACGGGTTCCTCGTTATATACCTTTCGGCTCGAACGGATGGCTTTCCGGATCAGCGGGATCGCGTCGCGGCCTTTCCAGTCGTACTTGAGGAACCATGACAAGTGATTCAGGCCGGCGCACAGGAACGAGACTTCTTCGTAGGGCACGCCGATCCATCGGGCGAGCATCCTGGAGGTACCCTGAACACTGTGGCAGAGGCCTGTGAACTTGACCGGCGACGTGCGGTGAATCGCATGGCAGACCATGGCCATGGGGTTGGTGTAATTCAACACTATCGCGTTCGGGCAGTATCGTTCAATGTCGCGCACGATCTCGCGCATGACGGGAATAGTCCGGAATGCGCGAAAGATACCGGACGGACCGCGCGTGTCGCCGATATTCGTGTCCACGCCAAATCTCTTCGGAATCTCCAGGTCGTGCCGCCAGATGTCCACGCTCCCGACGAGGATTGTGATGATGACCGCGTCGGCGTCCTTCAGCGCGGTGCGGCGGTTCTTCGTCGCGACGATTCTGACGTTGTAATCGCCCTCTCGCCGGATGCGGTCGCAGGAGCGCTTCGCGAAATCGAGTTTTTCCTCGTCAATGTCCATGAGCGCCACGGTCGCGCCGTCGAGTTCCGGAAACGTCATGAGGTCCCGGAAGAGCGCGCGCGTGAACACGAAACTGCCCGAACCGATGAACGCCACCTTCGCCATGATCTTTCCCTTTGCTGGATGAGACCGTTCGTTTCCGCGTCCTTACGCGGAAGCGGTCAGTTTACCCCGAAGCCTGAAGCGACTTCAACCATTCGCCCCGCGCGGCGATGTTCGCGGTTGCACGGAACAGAAGGACGAGTGCCTCCGCCGGTCTTCGGGACCTCCACTTATCGCGTCGGTCGGGGCTGCGTTTCACCCCCGGTTTCCTCAAGAACCCCGCCTCGCGGCGGCAGCCCTTGCTGTTCGGCTGATCCTTCCCTCTGCCGGACGTGTATAGGTCTTGCACCTCGAAATGAGCGCTCTCTGTCGGGCGCACAAGAAAACGCGGCGTTCTTCTTTGAAGAACGCCGCGCACAGAAGGCTTGTTGCGTTACGGCAGGGTCACTCCACGTTGATCTTGACGGCCTTGGTCCTGGCTTCCTCGGCCTTCGGCAGTTCGACCGTCAGGACCCCGTTCTTGAACTTCGCGTCCACCGCGTCGGGCTTGACGGCCGCGGGCAGGCGGACGCTTCTCTGGAACGATCCGTAAGACCGTTCGACGAGATGGAAGTTCTTCTCCTTGGTCTCGCTCTCCTGCTTCTTCTCGCCCTTGATGGTCAGGACGCCGTTCGCGAGCGTGACCTCGACGTCCTTGGGGTCCATGCCGGGAAGCTCGGCCTTGACCGCCACGGCATTGTCCGACTCGGACACTTCCAGGGCCGGCACCCACTCGCCGCCTCTGCCGAAAGGCTCGACGGCGAAGTCCCGCCCGAAGAAGTCGTCGAACATGCGATTCATCTCGCGCTGCAAACCGCCGATGGAACCGGCAGCGTCTCTCTTTCTCCAGGGAATAAGACTCATGGCAATTCCCTCCTTCGGCCCTCTGACTATTCCGACTTGATGGGGATGCGGCGCACCTTCGCCCCCCGGGCCTTCGGGAGCGTCAGTGTCAGGAGGCCGTGCTTGATGCTTCCCTCCACCGCATCCAATTGCAGATCGTTCGACAGCGTGAACGCTCTCCGGAACGCATGCGGCTCGATCTCCGCATGAAGCGTACGGGCGTTCTCAGGGAGCGTGGGCACGGGGTTTCCGACGATGGTCAGCGTGTTTTCCTCGATGGATACTTGCAGACCTTTGTCGTCAACGCCCGGCATGTCCGCCAGGAGCACCAGCTCCCCGGGCGTCTCGCGGATGTCCACCGCGGGGGTGCGGAAGGGACCGTCCTCGCGCGCGGGTTCCGCGTTCTTGCGTCTTGTCATGTGTCGTTCGTTGGTCACGATATCGCCCTCCTTCCTGGGTCTATCGTCACGACGCCTTGACCTCGATCCTGCGCGGCCTGGCGGCTTCGTCCTTCGGAATGCGAACCGTCAACACGCCGTTGGCATAACGCGCTTCCGCCTTGTCCGGGTTCGTGCGCTCGGGCAACTCGATCGTTCGCATGAACCCGCCCGCGGGGCGCTCGGTCCGGAGAGCGGCCACATCTTTTGCGTCGGCCGCCATGGTCTTCCGCTCGCCCTTAATGCTGAGCGTGTCGCCGGTCAGGGAGAGCTGAACGTTTTCCATGCTCATGCCGGGAAGCTCGACGGAGACGATCAGCTCGTTCTCGTCCCGAGACACGTTCAATGGCGGATATTCTCGAGCGCGAGCCGAGCGCGACTGCCAGCGGTGCGTCTCGAAGAGGTTGTTCATGTCGCGCTGAAAGCGCGCGATTTGGCCGAACGGGTCCAAGTTTCCGAGCCATCCTTTGTAGACCATTTGTGCACTCCTTTCCGCACAGGCGCCGTTCTCCGACCTGCTATCCCTGTGTTCACTTTTCAGGAATGCAAGATGCGTGCCGAAGTGAACGCGGCGGTAGTCGCTCAGGCTAACTCACTGTGATAACATAGGATAAGACGGTACAGGAAGGCGGGCTTGAGCAGACTTGCGCTCCTTCTGACTGCCAAAATGGCAGCCCGGGTGCTTGGCAAGAGGGGGGCAACGCCTCTGAGTGTGGCAGGGTTGGCTGACCCGCCGCGCGTGCCTGTAGCCGATGCCGATGCCTGCACGAGACAGACGTGGCGCACGGGATATCACTCTGCACCTATGCAGGTCATTCTCGAACCCATCGCCGCGAAATGCGCCGCCTCGGAAATGTCGCGATCATTGCCATCGGCAGCAGGGCCGGTCGTTTGAGACAAGACTTTCGCTTGGCTCTGCCTTCGTGATTCCTGAATCCGTGAATGGTATGATACCCACAGAGACGGTTCACGGTGCTCGCAAACTCTCAGTCACTTGGGAAATTTCCGCTCATGGCTCGCCGAATCGGTGTAAGGCGCGAAGACAAGAATGCCTACGAGGCGCGCGTTCCCCTCACGCCGGATGACGCCGCGCGACTGATCGAACAAGAGATCGAAGTCTTCATTCAGCCATCCAGAATCCGCTGCTATAGCGACAATGCTTACAGGGAAGCGGGCGCCACTATCGCCGAAGACCTGTCCTCATGTCGGGTAATCATCGGCGTCAAGGAAATGCCCATCGATTTCATCAAGCGCGAGCACACTTACATCTTCTTCTCGCACACGATCAAAGGGCAAAAGCACAACATGCCCCTGCTCCGACAAATCCTCAATAAACATTGCACGCTGGTGGATTATGAGAAAATTGTCGACGAGGACGGGCGACGTCCGGTGGTCTTCGGGCCGTTTGCCGGCATGGCGGGCATGCTAGACTCGCTGTGGGCGTTGGGCCGGAGGCTCGAGCATGAAGGAACGCCCAACCCGTTTTCCGACATGCAGGTCGCGCACAAGTACGGCTCGTTGGAAAGAGCAAAACGCGCTGTCTCCCAACTTGGCGCCCAAATCGCCAGGGAAGGCATTTCCGCCAAACTGACCCCGATGGTGTTCGGCTTCATCGGATACGGCAATGTGTCGAGGGGTGCTCAGGAAGTCTTCGATCTCTTGCCGCACAGAGCCATCACCCCCAAGGAGCTTCTCGTGCAAGGCAACGGCGTCTCGGAAGCCAGGCACACGCTCTACAAGGTGGTGTTCAAGGAAGAAGACCTGGTGCGGCGGCGTGATGCCTCAAAGACCTTCGATCTCGCTCATTACTACGAGCATCCCGAAGAGTATCGTTCGGACTTCGAACAGTACGTGCCGCTCATCGCCGTCTTGGTCAACTGCGTCTACTGGACGCCGCGTTACCCGCGCTTGGTGACCAAGCGTCTTCTGAAACAACTCTACGCCCCGTGCGATCCCAAATCGCGGATGGCGCTGCGTGTGATCGGCGACATCAGTTGCGACATCGAAGGTTCCATCGAATGCACCGTGAAAGCAACCGACCCGGGCGACCCTGTATTCGTCTGGCAGGCCGAGGATCAGCGCGCAGTCATGGGCGTCAAGGGCAAAGGTCCCGTCGTACTCGCTGTGGACAACCTGCCGTGCGAGCTGCCACGGGAATCGTCGCGCTCCTTCAGCAATGCCCTGATGCCCTTCCTGCCGCCGATCGTGGACGCCGACTATACGCAACCGATCGCATCGCTGTCGCTGCCGGGGCCAATCCGTCGCGCGGTCATAGCCCACCACGGCGCGCTTGCGCCTGATTTCCAGTATCTTGCGAGTTACCTGAAAGAGTAGAAGCTGTTTCAACACCTTGTCGGCGGAGGGCCACCGATCTACACAGTGGTCGAAAAGGCACACCAATCGTGTAGGTCAGTCGCCTCGGCTGACAAGGCTTCTCACACAAATCGGGTCTTGAAACAGCTTCTAGGAATCCGGGGCAGAACCCTGTGGCGCAGGCTTCAACTCACGTGAATCGCCTCGGCGGAGGCTGATTTCTTCAGCGGGCGATTATTCCTTGTCGTCGCCGTCAACGACCTCGAAGTCCGCGTCCACGACATTGTCGTCGGGTTTCTTCTGTTCGCCACCCTGCGCCGACTCGGCCCCGGCGCCGGGCGCCGCCTCTTCAGCCTGGCCGGCCTGGCCCTGAGCCTGCTGAGCCTGCTGGTAGAGCATCTGCGCTATGGCGTGGGACGCGTTCATCATGTTCTCGGCACAACGCTTGATCTCGGCGACGTCGTCTTTGTCCTTGGCCTTTCGCAGGGCTTCGATTGCCTCCTCGATCTTCTTCTTTTCGTCAGCGGGCAGTTTGTCGCCGTGCTCCTTGAGGGTTTTCTCCGTTTGATAGACCAAGCTGTCGGCCTTGTTTCGTTCTTCGATAAGCTCCCGCTTCTTCTTGTCTTCGTCGGCGTGGGCCTCGGCCTCTTTCTTCATCTTTTCGACTTCGTTCTTGCTCAGGCCGCTGCTCGACTCGATGCGAATGGTCTGCTCCTTGCCGGTTCCCGTGTCCACGGCCGAAACGTTCAGGATGCCGTTGGCGTCAATGTCGAACGTGACCTTGATCTGGGGCATGCCGCGAGGCGCCGGCGGCAGGCCGACAAGCTGGAATCGTCCCAGGGTGCGGTTGTCAATAGCCATCTCGCGCTCGCCCTGGAGGACGTGAATCTCAACGGAGGTCTGGTTGTCGGCGGCGGTGGAGAAGATTTCCTCCTTCTTGGTCGGGATCGTCGTGTTGCGTTCGATGAGCCGCGTCATGACGCCGCCGAGGGTCTCGATGCCCAGCGACAGCGGCGTGACGTCGAGCAGGACCACGTCGCCCGGCCCTTCGCCGCCGAGGATGCCTGCCTGAAGGCCCGCACCGAGGGCCACGGCTTCGTCCGGGTTAACCGTCTTATTGGGTTCCTTGCCGAACAGTTCTTTAACGACGGCCTGCACTGCGGGGATGCGGGTGGAGCCACCGACGAGAATGACCTCGTCAATGTCGCTCGGCTTCATACCCGCGTCCTGGATCGCCTTCTCGCACGGCTTTCGGCAGCGCTCGGTGAGATCGTGCGTAAGCTGCTCGAACGTGGCGCGCGTGAGCGTCACCTGCAAGTGTTTGGGGCCGGTCTGGTCGGCGGTGATGAACGGCAGGTTGATGTCGGTCTGCATCGAGGTGGACAGTTCGCACTTCGCCTTCTCGCAGGCCTCCTTCAGGCGTTGGAGGGCCATCTGGTCCTTGCGGAGGTCAATGCCGTTATCCTTCTTGAACTCGTCGGCGACGTAGTCAATCAGCACCTGGTCGTAGTCGTCCCCGCCGAGGTGCGTGTCGCCGTTGACGGCCTTCACTTCGAAGACGCCGTCGCCGGTCTCGAGAATGGAGATGTCGAACGTTCCGCCGCCGAGGTCGAAGACGGCGATCTTCTCGTCCTTCTCCTTGTTGAGTCCGTAGGCGAGTGCGGCCGCCGTCGGTTCGTTCAGGATGCGCTTGACGGTCAGGCCCGCGATCTCGCCCGCGTCTTTCGTCGCCTGGCGCTGGCTGTCGTTGAAGTAGGCCGGAACGGTAATAACCGCGTCGGTCACCTTTTCGCCCAAGTAGTCCTCGGCGGTCTGCTTCAGCTTTCGCAAGACCATGGCCGAAATCTCGGGCGGCGTGTAATCCTTGTTTTCCTTGTCCACGTGAACCTTGACCAGTTCGCTCGGCCCGCCCACGATGGTGAAGGGCACGATCTTCTCCTCGGACGACACCTCGTTGTGGCGCCGGCCCATGAAGCGCTTGATCGAGAAGATCGTGTTCTTGGGATTGGTCACGTTCTGGCGCTTGGCCGCCTGGCCGACGAGGCGGTCCTCTCCGGTGAACGCCACCACCGACGGCGTTAGCCGGCTGCCTTCGGCGTTGGTCAGTACCGTCGGCTTGTCGCCTTCCATGACGGCTACGACGGAGTTCGTGGTGCCGAGATCAATACCGATAATCTTGGACATTCTTCTTCCTTTCTCTCTTCTTCCTTCCTTCAACGCGCCGTCTTCAACCTATTACATCGCAGCCAGTTCCGTCCACAATCGGCTTCTCGCCGGACATGCGCCCTGAATCTTTTAGTATAACCCCGCTGCGATTCTTGTCAAGTGCGCGAAGCCGGCATTCGCAACGGAAACCCCGGGAAATCCGCCATCGCGAGGCAACCGCGCGGAGGAAGTATGAAGAAAGAAACAATCGGCGTTCCGCCTTGAGGCGCGCTTCCTTCGCGATGACGATTCTATGGAGCGCTGACGTGCCATCCTCCAGCGATCCTTTTCGCGATGACTGCGGTTGGCGAAAGGCGGAAGAAAAGAGACCCAAATCTTCGGAAATCGGCGTTTGAGAAACCTTGACCCCACTTGCCCCTGGCGATACGATTCCATCGTTCATTCTCTGGAATTCCGGAAAAGGCATTTGTACGAACCGATGGCTTCTACAGTCCTGTTCTATGAAAAAGAAACTGATAATCGGATCTCTGCTCGCGGCGCTCGCCGCCGGATGCGCAACGCTTCCGGAGCCTGACCTTGCGCCCGCCGGGCCTTTGCTGCGAGTCGTGACCTATAACATCAACTGGGGCGGGCCGAATCCGGGGGAAGTGGCGAGATTCCTTCTCAATGTCGACGCGGATATCGTCTGCCTGCAGGAGACACACAGGCAGTGGGAGGCGTTTCTCAAGAAACATCTTGCCGCCGCCTACCCGCACAGCACGTTCCACTCGTCGGGCGGCGCGGGAGGCATCGCCTTCCTGTCCAAACGGCCTTTGAGCAACGTGAGAATCCTGAGCGCGGACGCCGGATGGTTTCCGGGACTGATCGCGGACGCGGCAACGGACATCGGTCCCGTGCAGGTCCTCAATGTCCACCTGAGACCGCCGCTGTCCGAAACCGGTTCGGCGACGGTGTCCGCCTACTATGAAAGCCCCAGCGTTCACCGCAAAGAACTCGCCGATTTTCTTCAAGCGGCCGACCCTGACACCCCGTTGATCATCGCCGGCGACTTCAACGAGAACGAAGAGCGCGGCGCCGTCAAAGGGCTTTTGGAGAACGGTTTCCGCGACGCACTTTCGCTATTCGAAAAGAAGTCGAAGACGTGGCGCTGGCGCGTGTTCCCGGGGCTCACGCTCAAGAACCGCTACGATCACATTCTCTTCAGCAGACACTTCCGCTGCACCGGCGCGCGAGTCTTCGACGTGCGGGCGAGCGATCATCTCCCGGTACTCGCTGTCTTGATCAGCAATAAGGAATCGGCGGAGGCATCGGTTCGGGGAAATGATCCGAAGCCCGCGCGAGAGGAATAGCCTTGTGTTCTTGCGCACGTTACACCTCCATCCCCGGGTGCCATTCTGACAGACAGCGGCTCAGCTGCCTGCCATTTCAGGCGGTGGGGGATGACCTCTCCGGCCGGGGCGATTGCGGGCATTCTCCGCCCCTTCACACATATCCTGCTATATAATAATATGTTAGAGCATCGTCCTCCGGCCTGCCGATGGCGATGCGCTCACAGAACCTCGCGAAACTGCGCGGCACATGGTTTGCGTTCGGTCTGGTGTGAGACTGTGGTTACGCACCATCCGCTTCCGCTTCCGCTTTGCGGGAGGTGATGACAATGAACGCGCTGAGCGAATATAGAACGCCTTACGAGATTCTCGTCACCGACGACGACGAGAACTGCCGGGAGACCGTTGGCGAGGCCCTGCGCCGGAACGGCTACCGGCCTCACCTGGCCGGCAGCGGCCAGGAAGCGATCGAGTACGTTCGCCGGCATTTCGTTCACGTCATGATCGTGGACATGAACATGCCGGACCTGACCGGCGTCGAAACGGTCTCGATTGTCCGAAACGAGATGTCCATCATCGTACCGAGCATCCTCATTTCGGCGGACACCTCGCCGGACTTACGCGTGCGCGCGCTGACGGCGCACTTCGAAACGTTCGTCCCGAAGCCGCTGGACCTGAACGTGCTGCGGCACGTCGTACACGAGATTCTGCGCAGACACTACGAACCGGATTGACGCCCGACCGCGGGTGTCGAAAGATTTTTCGCGCCGGTCCCTCGACCGCGCGTGTCTTTGTTGGATCGGTCCATTCATCGGTTAGCGAAAGGAGAGACGGCATGGCGGCGAAACTGAAGCCCCTCGGCGACAAGGTTCTCGTCAAGCGGCTGGAAGCCGAAGAGGTGACGAGCGGCGGCATCGTGCTACCCGATTCGGCCAAGGAAAAGCCGAAGCAGGGCAAGATCATCGCGGTGGGCGACGGCCCCCAACTCAAGGACGGCAAGCGCGGCAAGTCCCAGGTGAAGAAGGGCGATCGCGTCATCTTCACCTCCTACGCCGGAACCGAAGTGAAGGTCGAGGGCGAGGAATACCTGCTCATGTCCGAGGACGATATCCTCGCCGTCGTCGAATAAGGAGGCTCCCATGCCAGCGAAGCAGATCGCACTCAGCCAAGAAGCCCGCGAGGCCCTGCGGCGCGGCGTCAACCGGCTGGCCAAAGCCGTGAAGGCCACACTGGGGCCCGCCGGCCACAACGTGATTATCGAGAAGAGCTTCGGCTCGCCTACAGTCACCAAGGACGGCGTCACGGTGGCCAAGGAGATCGAGCTCAAGGACCGCTACGAGAACATGGGCGCGAAGATGGTTCGCGAAGTGGCCTCGAAGACCAGCGACGTCGCGGGCGACGGTACGACCACGGCGACAGTTCTGGCGGAGGCCATTTTCGAGGAAGGCCTGAAGAACGTGGCCGCGGGCGCGGACTCGATGGCCCTCAAGCGCGGCGTCGAGAAGGCCGTGGAGGTCGCCGTCGAGAGCATCCGCAAGCAGTCGGTCAAGGTCAAGTCACCCGACGAGATCGCGAACGTCGGGCGCATCGCGGCGAACAATGACCCGGAAGTCGGCAAGACGCTCGCCGAGGCCATGGACAAGGTCGGCAAGGACGGCGTCATCACCATCGAGGAAGGCAAGTCGCTCCAGACCGAAGTCCTCCTCGTCGAGGGACTCCAGTTCGACAAGGGGTACATCTCGCCCTACTTCATGACCGACGCCCAGACGCGCGAGGCGGTTCTCGAGGACGCGTACATCCTGATCCACGAGAAGAAAATCTCGGCGCTTCAGGATCTGGTTCCGCTGCTCGAGAAAGTCGCGCGCGCGGGTAAGCCGCTTCTCATCGTCGCCGAGGACGTCGAGGGCGAAGCCCTGGCGACGCTCGTCGTCAACAAGATGCGCGGCACGCTCAATTGCTGCGCCGTCAAGGCGCCGGGCTTCGGCGACCGCCGCAAGGCGATGCTCGAAGACCTCGCCATCGTCACGGCCGGCACGGCGATTTCCGAGGACCTCGGCATCAAGCTCGACAAGGTCGAGTTGAAGGACCTGGGCCGCGCTAAGAAGATTCGCGTGGATA
>Ga0180438_10005708_pt1 | contig 17164 bp, 11 predicted proteins | sample SS_ome_12_FD_132455 | JGI IMG/M metagenome (GOLD analysis project Ga0180438, IMG submission 132455) | Hypersaline lake sediment archaeal communities from the Salton Sea, California, USA - SS_3_D_2 metaG | ecosystem: Environmental > Aquatic > Non-marine Saline and Alkaline > Hypersaline >...
CTGCCCCACCAGAACCAGAATCCGTTCATCTCGTGGAACGGGCGAAACAGGACCACCACGCCCTCGTTCTCCAGTTCCTGCAGGCCCGTGGCGACACAGTCAAGCTGGTGCATCCATGCGTCATATCCGGGCCGGCCCGGTGCAACCACGTCCGTTAGGTTGATTGTGTCTTTGTGCTTGTTGAGCCACGAACTGTTGCCGGTCTGCGGGTTCGGCGCGTGCAGACACAGTGTCACCAGACCGCCGCGTTTCCAATAGTCTATGAGGAGCGGATTGGTTTCGGCCCAGTTCGCATCTTGTGTCCATTGCGGATCTTTATAGAAACTGTCCGGTCCGAGACTTGGTCCGCCGCCGTAATAGTCTCCGCCGATCATACCGACCCATCGCCCGCTTTTCTTGTGAGCTTCGGCAATTTCATCCAGACTGGCGTTGGCGCCGTGATCGAGGAACTGGCCCGAGACTATACGCTTGTCAGACCGGTCCCGCAGCGAATGGAAGTAGTCCAGCACGGCGAGCGCGGCCGCCGAAGCGTTCGGATTCGCCGGGGCTGTACAAGGCTCGATCTTCTTGATGAGTACGGCCCATTGGCCGGGGCCCGGTGCGTTGAGGGTGTGACGGGTTCCGCCGGCAATCGTTGTCGGCGTTGCCCATTGACTGCGCTCGATGTCGAGCCATCGCTGGGTCAGAGGCATTTTCGCTTTTGTCAAATCAATCTTAACCGAGTGGTCGGCCTCACCGGTGAAATACACCGCGTACTGCCTGCCGGCCTCGGCAATCGCGTAGGCCTCGTTCTCACCACGTTTGCCGAGCAGGCTGTTGTCGGGCGTCATCTTGAATATGTTCATCGCATTCGTCAACATACGCATGCTCTTGATATCCGCCTGCGCCCGAGGTTCCAGGCCGAGCCCCCAGTTCCCTTTGTTCCGATGATGCCTGGCGCCGGCGGCGCCTCCGAAAATCGTCCGCCAGAAACGCTGAGTTGCGTGGACGGTCTCGTCGGGCTCCGAGCGCGAGTGCCAGCTTGTTCCGGTCGGCCAGATAAACTTATAAATCTTGACATGGTTGATCGGCCGCGGCGAATGCTCCAGTAGCCGCGCGCGGTACCAGACGAGATTGTCGTAGTGGGTTTGACCGATGTTGCCGCCGTTCTGAGCAATATCGCAATAGTTGTATAGATCCGGATGCATGATCGGGTGATGAACATCCGGATTATCCCAGTCGCAGAAATTCTCGGTCACGTAGGGACTCGGGCTGCGAAAACGGCGACTGTCACACACGTATACGGTTCTGCCGTGACGGGCGGCCTGCGAATGTACAGACCTGGCCCAGTAGTCGCTTATCTCATAAGCGAAGGAACTCTCATTGTCGATCTGGTACAAAACATGATCGTAGCGCAGTGTGACCTGCATGATCTTTTCGACAAACCGATCCTGATAGTGCTTGACAACCGGATCGAGTGTGTCGCCTGTAACCGCATGAAAAAACGGCTGCTTGTCACCACTTGCACCGCGTTTCAAGACGGTATTCTCGTAGTTGTAGTTGACATTGTTGTCTGGATTCCAGGGCTGCTTCGACCACGGCTCCTTGCCAATCGTAGCCCAAAGATCCCACAGTTCGAGCTGGACGAAGATCGTGCGGGCGTGCGTCTCCTTTAGGAACACATCCAGGCGATTCCAGTAGTCGTCGTTCCATCCGTCCAGGTCGTACTTGCCCGATGCGAGCTTTTTGAAGGGATAGGCCATGTGGGCGTCGTTGTACCCATTGACGGCGTCGAATCGTGAACTCATTGTGTTGCGAACATAATTACCGCCGGCCGAGACCAGCAGATCGAGGTGTTCAGAGAGCTTGTCGCCGAACTCGGCGCCGGCCCACTGGAACAGGTTGTCATCACCTGAACCGCCCAGAAGCAAAACGGGCTTTCCGTCGCGGGACCAATAGAACGGATTTTCCGAATACACTTCAATCCCGCGGCACGGAGCAGCGAGCAAGATAATGACCATCAGCGAGAGCAGATACTTAATGATATTATTCCTGTTCAAGTTTTTATACTCATTCCGAAGGGCCGGTTAATGCGGCAGACCGCCCGGTGCTTTAGTAATCCCTCAAACTTCTCATCCATTGGGGCCAGGCGTCGGGACTAACTCCGCCGGCTTTAGTCCAGCGGGCGGCCGTATCAAACTCGCGATGCCACTTCAGCGTCCACAATTCCTTGACGCCGACCTTCCTGAGAGAGAAGTCGAAGAAAGTGACATTAACGGCGCCCTCGTGGCGGGCGAGACAGAAACGCTTCATCTCCGATCCGCCCGATCCCCAGTCGGCTATATCCGTAACGTCTTTTGGCGGCGCATCGGCCGCGAGCGGCTTGCCGTCAATCGTGCAGCAGCCGGAGAACAATGGTATCCGTGCCGTAAGGCCCTTGCCGACGTTGATCGTTCGCCAGAGCCAGCTAACGGGCTCTCCTCTCGTGGGGTAAAGATCGCCCGTTGCCATCGAGGGATTGCAGACCCAGCCGTTCACGCCGTAGCTGCCGGTCGTCATCTTAAATGTGCTTCGAGGACCCCATGCGGCATACGGATCGACGGCGCCTTGGCCACGGAGCTTCTTCGCAGAGGGACAGAAGCGGATCTTGTCGTCCTTCATGTACAACGCCAGGACATTGGGCCATGTGTGGCTCGACACAAATCCCGCCGATGCCGGCGCCCAACCCGGATGGAACGAACCGTCGTGATCGTCCAGATACATCGACCAGACAATGCACCATTGCTTGAGGTGTGATTGACACGCAACGGCCCGCGCCTGTTTTCTGACGCGCTGCAAAGCGGGCATAAGTATCGCCAGCAGCAATGCGATTATGGCAATCACTACCAAAAGCTCAATCAGAGTGAAGCCTTGTCTTTTGTGCATTTTGCCTGCCCTTGTCTTTTACGTAGAAACGGCAAATCTCATCGGCACGTTTCTCTGCCGTCAGTATAACGCATGAATTCGTCGAGATACAAGCGGCAAGCGGTAGCCGTCATGCGCGCTGCCACGCTAATCACACGCTCCATAGGACCCGGCGACTATCTTGCGGAGAGTCTCAAGCTCCGCCTCTGCTTTGACAAGTGGATGGTCGAGCGCGTCGGCCCAAAGCTTTTTCATGTTTGGCTTGCCGTTCTTTTGCTCTTTGGCCCATTTCTGATGGAACTTGCCCGAACAGATCTCCTCCATAACCTGATCGACCTGCTTTAGAAGCTCCGGCGGCGCCATTCGATCCGCGCACGAGAGCTGGCCGAACTGGCTGGTTTGAGAGTGGAGCTTCAACTGACCGAAGAAGCCGTGAGTAATCATCGCTTTGGCAATTTCGACAAACTCGCCTGAAAGATACAGCTCGGTCGTCACTATCTTCGGGTCGCAGCCGTTTTCGAAGAGCTTCTCGAAATACAAAAGGCAGAGCTTCAGTATTCCCGGCCAGAGCATCTGTTCGGCAAACAGATCGATAACAGTTTCTTCTCTGAAGGAGGAATCAAACGCGCCGAACCGCGTGGCGCCAATGGCTTTGGCCAGCGCAAGCGCTACAGGCGTGAATCGCCCTTCACTGTCATTCTCACTGGCGATCAGACACGGGAAACCGGAACCTTCCTTGTACAGATTTCGCACCGACTCGCCGATCATGCGAGGGGCCACCATGACAAAACCAATGCCGGCCGGAGGCTGGATCGTTTTGTAATAGACGTTGTAGCCGCTGGCAAAGCACAGGACGTCGCCGGCATTGAGATGAGGTTTTAACTGCCGGTCGTAAACCTGGGGCTGCACTTCGTCCGGTATCAGAAAGAGAATGACATCCGAATCGGCGGCTACACTGCTTATCGGATGAACTTCAAATCCGTCATTAATCGCCAGATCCTTGTATTCGTCGTCTCTGTTGGCGACCACAACTTCAAAGCCGCTGTCTCTGATGTTCAGGGCCTGAGCGCGCCCCTGATTGCCGTATCCGATAACACCGATTATCCGGTCATTCAGGACTTGAATATCCACATCTTCGTCATGGTAAATCTTAGCCATAAGCCACCTCTGCTTGTTTGATCCTATGATATGCCGGGCGGCAATTTCACCGCCCTTATACGAACATTTGGCATTTTACCGGAAGATCGACGGTTCTTCAAATGGTCTGCTGCAGGGAATTAGGGCTGATACTAACGGACCAAGAAAACGGGCGGCGTTGCGGGGCCTCAACTCCAGCCGCGAGGAAAACCGATGGATTTTGGGCGAATCGAGTATCTCTTGCAAAGAGCTTCGACCAATACCTGTAGCCTTTTGGCCTGGTTGTCTGTAATCATGGCGGTCCTGCCGTCGGCGACGATGCAGATTCGGATGGTCTGGCTGTTGCCGTACCAGCCTCGGCCCGGAATGGCGGACCATTGTTTTCGCCACTTTTCAGTAGGGAGAATCTGGCCGTCAGGGGCGCCTAAACCGTTGCACAGGCAGAAATGAAAGTTTGCATCTTTGGGGTTTGTCAGGCCATTTCGCGAGATCAATTGCTGTATGTTACCGGCTTTTGTGCCGCTGTAAAAAATCTCGATTCGGTTCCACCGGCCGGCGGATTGAGGTTTATCGGTAGAAATAGCTGTCTTCACGGGATCCAGAGAATAGTATGTCCAGAGGGAAAACGGCCCGGCCGCAGGAGGATTGTTACCCAGCAACATTAAGATTATGGCCCCGGTGGTCATCGAGGCCAACAGTGCTGCCAATACTTTTGATACTCTTGCCTGATTTGGCATTGCTCTGTCCTTGAGAGCATACAATCGGCTTCTCACATAACGAAATACACCCCTGAACTCCGAAGCTTTACGAGTGACTCCGAACCCCGCGCCAAACACATTAAGCTCGAGTTCATGGTATATTAATCATCGGCACGTTCCAACCTATTGCTCCAAATTTTGTCGATAATTAATGATCCAATTTAACAAAATGTGCTTGCGACCGTATTGGAGCGTCCTATGATGTAGCGCAGGTGTTTTGACATGGCTTGTGACAAACCTTGATTATTGCGCCGACAACCTAACAGTCGCCCTGTTACAAATATGAAAGAAATCCAATGACATCAGAATCCAACGGTAATCTATCGAATTACCAGCCGTTATCGGCCGATCAAATTGCCCGGTTGATCGACCACCGATGCAGTTGCGATGACTGGTCGAAAGTCACAGTGGCTCCGGATTTCCGAGCCGAGAATGTAAAGGCAACACATTTTTCCGGACACGTTAAGCTCGGCAGATTCGAAAAGCAGGTGTCGTTTTTCGGCGGCATCTCCAAACCAACGGGTATCAGTCACGCAATGATTCACAACTGTACAATCGGCGACAACGTCTATATCAGCCGGGTCAAGAGCTGCATCGCAAATTATGTGATCGAAGAAGATGCGGTGATAGAAAACATCGATCTTCTTGCGGTGGAAGGCCCGAGCAGTTTCGGCAACGGCGTGGAAGTCGCCGTGGTCAACGAAGCTGGCGGCAGAGAAATATCGATCTACGACGGTCTTTCCGCTCAAAAAGCTTATATCATGGTGTTCTATCGTCACAGACCGAGATTGATAGAGAAGCTTCAGCAGATGATTGCCGACTATACCGCTTCGGTGACCTCGTCAATGGGCCTGGTAGGCAAAGGAGCGAGAATCATTAACTGCCGGATCATCAAGAATGTCAAGATAGGCCCGGCCGGCCTTCTGGAAGCCGTCAACAAGGTGGAGAACGGCTCGATCAATAGCTGCTCTGAAGACCCGGTTTATATCGGACCGGGAGTTTTCGCAGAGCATTTCATCGCATGCAGCGGATCGAGCATTTCAGACGGAACGATAATATATAAATCCTTCATAGGGCAGGGCACCGTGCTGTCCAGGCAATACTCGGCGGAGAACTCGGTGTTCTTCGCCAACTGCGGCGGCTTTCATGGCGAGGCGTGTGCCGTGTTCGCCGGGCCTTATACTGTCACGCACCACAAATCGACGTTGTTGATCGCGGGTCTGTTTTCATTTCTCAACGCCGGCAGCGGGACCAACCAGAGCAACCACATGTACAAATTCGGTCCGGTCCATCAGGGCATCGTCGAGCGCGGCTCCAAGACGGCCAGCGATTCCTACGTACTCTGGCCCGCAAAAGTCGGCCCCTTCACCGTAGTTATGGGGCGGCATTACCGCAACTCCGATACATCGGACCTGCCCTTTTCGTACCTGATCGAGCACGAGGACGAGAGCATTCTCGTGCCCGGCGTAAACTTGCGGAGCGTCGGTACGATCCGAGACGCTCGAAAGTGGCCCAGACGCGACAGGAGAAAAGCCCCGAACAAGCTGGACTGCATAAACTTCCAGCTTCTGAGTCCGTATACGGTCCAGAAAATGCTCAACGGCTCGGCGCTTCTGGCCAAACTCAAGGAGACCTCCGGCGAAACTTCGGAGTACTTTGCATACCACAGTGTCAGGATCAAGGGCACTTCGCTGGTTAAGGGTCTTAAGCTCTACAGGCTCGGCATCGATAAGTTCCTTGGCAACTGCCTGATCAAGCGACTCGCGGGCAAGCAGATAGAAAATGTTGAACATCTGCAAACGGTGCTCAAACCCCGGACCGACGTCGGACCCGGCGAGTGGGTTGATCTGGCCGGCATGTTTGCACCTGAGAAGGCCGTCGAGCAACTTATCGAAAGGATCGAGAACGGGACATTCGAAACGCTGGATCAGCTTTCGCAGACTTTCCAGTCGATGCACGCGGACTACATCGAGTATGAGTGGGCATGGGTGGCAAACATTTTGCAGCAACGCATGGGCAAAACGCTGGAATGCCTGACTGCCGACGACGTTATCACTATGATAACCGACTGGAAGAAGGCAGTCCTGGAGCTTGACGAAATGCTTTATGCCGACGCCAAGAAGGAATTTGCCCCGACTGCCCAAATAGGTTACGGGATCGACGGAGATAGGCAGACCAGGCAGGCGGATTTTGAGCGGGTAAGAGGCACGTTCGAGGAAAACGACTTCGTACGAGAGATCGAAAAACATATAGCCGCCAAGAGGGCGCTCGGCGATGAGCTTATCGGTCGAATTGAAAAGCTGCGCGATGTTCCGTCCTGAGCCGCGCCGGGCCGCCGGAAAAAAGGTTTGCATAATGCCGTTCGGTCGTCTAAGATTCTGACTCGTTTCGTTGTAAGAATTAACAATTTCTGGAGAACAAAGTCTTATGAGAGTGATAATTGAACCGACTTACGATTTGGCGGCCCAATGGTGTGCCAACTATGTCGCCGGGAGCATCAACGAATTTGGCCCAACTAAGGCAAATCCTTTCGTCCTCGGGCTTCCCACCGGCTCTTCGCCGCTGGGCGTATACCAGGAGCTGGTCAAGCTCAACAAGAAGGGAACGGTCTCGTTTGAGAATGTCGTGACCTTCAATATGGATGAGTATGTCAATCTTCCCGAGGATCACCCGGAAAGCTACCATTCGTTCATGTGGACCCATCTGTTCAGCCACGTTGACGTCAAGAAGGAAAACGTCAACATTCTCAACGGAAACGCTCCCGATCTCGAGGCCGAGTGTGCGCGCTACGAGAAGAAGATCAAGGAAATGGGCGGCGTAAAGCTCTTCGTCGGCGGCATCGGCCCCGACGGACATATCGCCTTCAACGAGCCGGGCTCATCGCTGAAGTCCAGAACACGAATCAAAACCCTGACCTATGATACAATCGTTGCCAATTCGCGATTTTTCGACAATGACATCAATAAAGTCCCCAAGACGGCTCTTACCGTCGGCGTCGGCACTGTTATGGATGCCGAGGAAGTGCTGATCATCGTCAACGGCCACAACAAGGCCAATGCGATGCGGCACGCCATCGAAGGCAGCGTCAATCACATGTGGACGATCAGCGCGCTGCAAATGCACGAGGCGGGAATTATCGTTTGCGATGAAGAGGCAACGATAGAATTAAAGGTCGGCACGACGAAATACTTCAAGGATATAGAAGCCGGCAATCTCGATCCGGCGACGCTCCTGTAATAACCGACGGCGGCAAAGACTAATATCACAAGTGATTCGGGGCTTCACAATCGGCTCTTCAGATTGTGAAGTCCTTTTGTTTCCAGGCGTTATGTCTTAGACGGATAGGCTATTTCCGCCTCAGCCTTTAGCTTTTCAAGATATTCATTGGCAAACTCGATTTGTTTTTCTTCGGTGAGCTTTTCTATTATTCGCTCTTTAGCCTGCTCGAAAGATATAGTGCTTGGTTCCTTGCGATCGGTGACTTTAATGATGTGAAATCCATAATCCGCCGTCACCACGTCGCTGATTTCCCCGACTTTAAGGCTGAAGGCCGCCTTCTCGAATGGGGGAGTCATCTTGCCGCGAGGAAAGAAATCCAGGTTACCGCCGTTTGGAGCCGACAGGCAATCCGAATTAGCCCTGGCCAACTCGGCAAAATCAGCTCCGCCCTTGATTTCCGCCAGCAGGGCCTCGATTTTTGTCTTTGCCTTTGCCATTGAGTTCGGATCGCCGATTACCTCGGGCTGTATTAGAATGTGGCTGGCCCTGACCAGTTCGGGCACCTTGAACTCTTCGGTGTTATCCTCATAGTACTTTTTGGCGTCCTCTTCGGTGACGTTAATTTTGCCTTCCCATTGAGCTTCCATAAACTGATTTCGGGCAAGGCCGGCACGTATTTCCCTTCTTACGTTCTCGACACTGCGCCCTTGGCGCTTAATCGCATCGAGGAAGGCGGCAACCGACATCCCCTCTGACGAAGCCATCTTCTCGATATGATTCCTCACCTCAAGATCAGAGATTACTATTTTTGCCTGCCGTATCTGTGCGTCCAGCAATGCTCTTCGTATAAGCTGCTCCAGGGCCATTTGCCTGAACTGCTCGGCATAGTCCTCTGTGGTTCCGGGCGGTGCGTTTTTGGTTTTCTCGGCAAGTCTGTCAAGATTGGGTCTGATAATCTCCTCGACCTCACTTTCAAGAATATTGACGCCATTGACGGTCACGGCGACTCCCTCGATTTGCGGCTCAACGACGGCGTTCGGCTCAGATTCATCGACACTTGATTTGTTAGGATCATCGGACTTGCAGCCAGGGCAGAAAAGGGCGGCAAAAACCACAAAACAAACCAATATGCTCACACTAAGTATCGAATTTCGCATAATTTACGTCCTTTCGAAGATTATACGCAAAAAAAGCCCCTATATCCGGATTTGAATTCATCATTATCCCAAAGAATGACAGTATTGTCAAGACCGACTTATTCTCATCGTCAATGTTGTTGGACTACTTGATCGGCTGTTTCACAAATTCTAAGTCGCGGCTTGACAACGCAACCTTTGCAAGGGCGCTTAGTACGTGGTAAAATGCCAGCCTTAACGAGTGTGGAATCCAGGATTCTGCATTCTGAATCCGGATTTTTCATGGAGATTAGTCATGGGCAGCAATGCTGACAGAACTTCAGCTATAACTTCGCGAGAGCGGGTGCTCGCAGCGCTGAATTACGAAAAAGTGGATCGGGTCCCGGTTGATCTGGGTGGAACGCTTGGCACCGGGGCGCACGTCAGCGTCATTGCTAATCTGCGCCGGGCACTCGGTCTGGATGAGCCTGGCACTCGGGTCAAGGTCGTCGAGCCGTACCAGATGCTGGGCGAGGTAGCCGCCGACCTGCGGGAGATACTTGGCATCGATACCGTAAATCTGCCGGGGACGAAGAACCATTTTGGATTTGCCGATGCCGACTGGAAGCCCTGGAGAACTTTCGACGGCACGGACGTGCTCGTCGCGGGTAAATTCAATACGGACCCTGAGCCTGACGGCGCTATCCTGCAGTACCCGCAAGGCGATAAGTCGGCGGCGCCTTCGGGGCGGATGCCTAAAGGCGGGTTCTATTTTGACGACATCATTCGGCAGGAGCCTATTGATGAGGCTAAGCTGAATCCCGTAGATAATCTGGAGGATTTTTCGCTTCTCGGCGATGAGGATATTAAGATTATTGAGCAGCAGGCGATCGATCTTTATGAAAATACGGACCTTGCGATCACGACGGGCCTGCCCGGGACGGCATTTGGCGACGTTGCTTTGGTGCCGGCGGCATTTCTCAAGCACCCGAAAGGAATTCGTGATATCGAAGAGTGGTATATCAGCACCGTCTCTCGAAGAGAATATATCAAGGATGTGTTCGCCGGCCAGGCGGAGATAGCCGTTAAAAACCTCAAGATGATTCATCAGGCCGTCGGCGACAGGCTATGCGCGATCTGGCTCGACGGTACCGACCTTGCAGCGCAGAACACTCTGTTCTGCGGCCCTGATACCTACCGTGAGCTTTACATGCCTTACAGCAAAAAACTCAACGACTGGATCCATGCCAATACTAAATGGAAGACGATGAAGCACTGCTGCGGCGGCTGCGAGCCTTTGATCGAAGGATTCATAGAAGCGGGCTTTGACATACTCAATCCCATACAGACCTCGGCCAAAGGGATGGATCCACAGCTACTCGTTGACAAGTACGGCGGCCGGATAATCTTCTGGGGAGGAGGCGCCGACACGCAGAAAACGCTGCCGTTCGATAAGCCCGACGATGTGCGCGAGCAGGTGGCCGAGCGCGTCCGGATATTCAACAGCAAGAATGGCTTCGTTTTCAGCACCGTACACAACATACAGTGCAATACACCGACCGAAAATGTGCTGGCGATGTTCGAGGCATTGGGCAGAGAAGTGTAGGGGCAGGCCTGTGTGCCTGCCCCGGGCGACCACATAGGGTCGCCCCTACTATAATTTTCGGAAAGGAGTTTCGAAAATGCTCAGACGCACGTGGCTGATTCTTATTGTGACTTCATTACTGATCTGGGCCGGTTGTTCACCCAAACAGAAAATCCCCGTAGAGCCCACAGCCGAACCTGTCAGTCCGGGCAAAAGGACAATCGTCAGCTTGGACGGCACGTGGGAGATTGCCCAGGGCTCGATGGATTCGGCTCCGGAGAGTTTCGAGCACAAGATCCCGGTGCCGGGACTGGTCGACATGGCCGAGCCTGCCTTCGAGGAAGTCGGTAAAAAGAGCGAGAGACGGCAGGCGTTTTGGTATCGCCGGACGTTTGAAGTTGATATCCCGGTCCCGGACGTCGCGATTCTCAAAATCCACAAGGCAAAGTACGGCACGAAGGTTTTTCTCAACGGCTCGGTCGTCGGTGAGCATTTGCCGTGCTTTACTCCGGCTCTGCTAAACGTCAAGGGTCTGCTCAAAGGCTCGGGCCGGCAGAATGAATTGATTGTGCGCGTCGGCGCCGGCCGCGAGTCACTTCCGGAAGGGATGCCGACCGGCTGGGACTTCGAGAAGTATCTGTATATACCCGGCATATACGATTCGGTGGAGCTGATCCTGACAGGCTCACCGCACATCTCGAACATCCAGACGGTCCCGGACATAATAAGCGGCAGCGTGAAGGTGGTCGCTGAGATCGAAAACATCGATCCCGGCGCGCAGGGATTGGATATCCAGTTTAGTTTGACAGAGGCCGAATCGGGCACTTCGGTGAGAAGCGGCGCCATGGGTCTTGCAGGCACTGCGATCGGCGGCACGAAAACCGTTACCTTTAACATACCCATTGCACGCACTCACCTCTGGAGCCCGGAAGATCCTTTCCTGTACGAGCTTGAACTGCGGACCAAAGGCGACGAGACGCGCACCCGCTTCGGGATGCGGTCGTTTCGATTTGACGCCAAAACCGGCCGGGCCTATCTGAACGCACAACCTTACTATATGCGCGGTACAAACGTCTGCGCATATCGTTTCTTCGAGGACGCCGAACGCGGCGACAAACCCTGGCGAAAGGAATGGGTCCGCCGGCTGCATCGAAAATTCAAGAGCATGCACTGGAATTCGATTCGATATTGCATCGGTTTCCCGCCGGAAATCTGGTATGAAATCGCCGACGAGGAGGGTTTCCTGATTCAGGATGAATTCCCCATCTGGCTGCTCAATCGCGCGCCGGAAAAGCCCGTCAGCGAAAAAATCATCCCGGAGTACACCGAGTGGATGCGAGAGCGGTGGAATCATCCGTGCGTCGTCATCTGGGACGCCCAAAACGAAAGCGTCACGCCCGAGACGGGCAAGGCCCTGCAGGCAGTGCGGCAACTGGATCTGTCGAATCGCCCGTGGGAGAACGGCTGGGCCGATCCGCAGAGCGACAGCGACTTTGCGGAGGCTCACCCTTATCAGTTTATAAGAGGATGGTCCGGCAAGGAACCCTTCCGTCTAAAAGACATGGCCAATCTCTCCGGCGTGCCGAACCTGCGTAAGGAGCAGAAACAGCGCAACGTCCCGATTGTCATAAACGAGTACGCATGGCTCTGGCTCAATCGAGACGGAACGCCGACGACGTTGACAAAGAAGATTTACGACGGTTTTTTCCCGGAAGGCTCGACCGCCGAACAAAGGCGGCTTCGTTACTCTCGTTATCTGGCCGCGCTGACGGAATTCTGGCGATGCCACCGTCAATGCGCCGGTGTGCTGCACTTCTGCGGATTAGGCTACTCCCGTGCCGGCGACAAACCCAGGCCGGAAGGCGGCGCTACCAGCGATCATTTCATCGATCTGGAAGAGCTGACATTCGAACCCAACTTCGAGAAATTCGTCCGGGATGCATTTTCACCGGTCGGCTTGATGATCGACTTCTGGGATGACGAGGTTGCCTCCGGATCGAAGATGCAGTTCAAAGTTTTCGTAATAAACGATCTGTATAAAGCGTGGAAAGGGAACATTCGCGTTATCATCCGGCGTGATGACAAAGTGGTCGCCGAGCAAAATAGAAATTGCGCCGTCGACTCACTCGCAAGAGAGATACTGACATTCGAGCAGGAGTTTCCACACGAAAAAGGAGACTATCAACTCGTGGCGGAATTAATCACACACGAAGGCAATAAAGTCCGAAGCCTGCGAGATTTCACAATTACATCTGCCGATTAGCTAAGGAGCGGCAAATAAAAAATGGCAGTGAGATAGGATCGTGAATGGTTAATAAACAATCGCAAACAGGCAGCGTAGTCTACGTAATGTTAGTGTGTCTCGTAGCCGCTTTGGGCGGGCTCCTGTTCGGTTTCGACACCGGCGTCATCAACGGAGCCATCGGACCTCTGAAAGCTCGCTTTTATCTTGACGCAAAGTGGACGGGCTGGGCGACCGGTTGTGCATTGCTTGGTTGTGCGATTGGTGCCGCAGTTGCCGGTGCGCTTAGCGACCGCTTCGGTCGCAAAAAGGTCTTGATTCTCTCGGCGGTCATGTTTTTCATCTCAGCGGTCGGGACCGCTATTCCCCGAACTGTCGCCGCTTTTATCATTTATCGCATCCTCGGCGGTATCGGAGTCGGCGCCGCATCAATATCCTCGCCGATGTACATCGCCGAGATCAGTCCCGCCCGAATCCGGGGACGGATGGTTTCGGTGAACCAATTCGCCATAGTAACGGGATTTCTCGTCGTTTACTTCGTGAATTTCTTCATTGGCGGTTACGGTTTGAGGGTGGATAAACAAGCCGTTGAGGAGATTGTCGAGCAGGTCAATATTGACGATGTACAAGATGCCGAGGCGCTCAAGGATCATCTGACAGCCGTGCTTACGTCGGAGATGTCCAATCATTTTGGGATCGAGAAACCGGAAGTCGCCCGGGCCTTATCACGGAACGTTTTGGTCAAGACAGCATACACCTGGTCATTTCTTAAAGGTCCTCTGCAAGGTCAAAAGGAACTTCAGAAAGAGTTTCAAACCCAGATTGAGGACATTCTCCTGTCGAAAGATTCTGACCCTTTGCGCGAATGGGAGCAGCCGGCCCGGCTTGAAGAGAAGATCATAAGTTCATATCGAAAGAGCATTTCCGTTGACGATCCCCGCGTGAGTGAAGAGCGATTCTCCCGGCAGCTTGAAGAGCAGGTACATCGATTAGTTGAGCACGTTGGGAGTAATATTTCATCTCTTGCAAATCCGGTACGAGACGTTGTGGACCTAATGGCGCAAAAGGAAATTGAATCCTGGAGCGTCGTACGGGGCTGGCGCTGGATGTTCGGCTCGGAGGCGTTGCCTGCGCTACTATTGTTTGTTTTTCTCTTCTTTGTGCCGGAAAGCCCCCGCTGGCTGACGAAACAAAATCGAAGCGACGAGGCATTAGCGATTCTCACGCGTGTTGACGGAGCTCAATATGCCGGGACGGAACTGTTGGAGATCAAGGATGCCATCGCCCGTGAGAGCGGCTCGATCAGGCAATTATTTCAGCCGGGCATAAAGATCGTGTTGGTGATTGGAGTTGTCCTGGCGGTCTTACAACAGGTAACGGGAATCAATGTCTTTCTCTACTTCGGCACCGAAATCTTTAAGAAGATGGGATCTGAAACCAACGCCGCTCTTCTTCAGAACGTGATTGTAGGGGTTGTAAATCTGAGTTTCACCATTATCGCGATCTGGACGGTGGATCGACTGGGACGCAAGCCCCTTATGATGATCGGCTCTTTCGGGATGGGCTTGTCTCTGCTGGCGATGGGACTGTCGGCATACTTCCAGAGAACAGAAATCTGGCTCTTGTTATTTATTCTCGGCTATATCGCTTGCTTCGCCCTATCGGTCGGGCCGGTAACCTGGGTGATTCTATCGGAGATCTTCCCCACGCGAATTCGCGGCAGAGCAATGGCCATCGCAACCGTGTGTCTGTGGATTGCAAACTACATTATCTCGCAGACGTTTCCCATGATGGATGCTAACAAATGGCTTGTCAGAAACTTCCATCATGCGTTCCCGTTCTGGCTCTACGGCATCTTCTGTGTCGTCCTGCTCGTCTTTGTCGGCAAATTTGTTCCAGAGACCAAAGGCAAAACGCTCGAACAAATAGAAAAGCACTGGATGCACTAATGACTTCAGAATGCAAAATTAAGAATGTCATCCGCCACAGGCGGATTCTCCGTAAGGAGTCCATAGGACAGCAATTTTGATATTTGGTTGCCGGATGGATTTTCCAGATAAAATCAGTATAGAAAGACATACCATAACCGTCGTGCCGCGGTACGCCGAAACCGACCAGGCGGGGATGGTCCATCACAGCGTCTACCCGGTGTGGTTCGAGATGGGGCGGACCGAGCTTCTGCGGGCCAACGGCCTGGCGTACAAGGACCTCGAGGAGGCAGGCGTACAGTTCGTTGTGGCCCGGCTGAGCATTAAGTACCGCCGGCCGGCATTCTATGATGAGCATCTTAATCTGGAAACGACCTGCTCGCGGGTAACGGCCAGCAGGGTCGAGCATACCTATAAGCTGATTCGCAGCGACGGGCTGATCTTAGCCGAGGGCGACAGCACTTTAGCCTGCGTCAACTCGGAAGGCAAGATTCGAAGGATACCGGAATTTATGTACCCCGAATCGAAGAAAGACGTCTAAATTTCAAATTTCAAATTCCAAATCTCGCACCAATTTGATATTATCAATTTTTTAGGTGGAACTGTAGGGGCAGGCCTGTGTGCCTGCCCGGGGCAACCACATAGGGTTGCCCCTACAAGCCGACGAGCGGTGAACGCATGAAAGATTAGCTTTTTCGGGTAGATATGGGTTCGGACAAGAAAGAGAATTGCGGTCTGTTCGGCATTTATGGCGATGCCGACGCGATCAAAAAGACCTATTTCGGCCTGCACAGCCTCCAGCACCGGGGGCAGGAATCGGCAGGAATCGCATCCAGCGACGGCGAGTCGATTCAATGCTATACCGGGATGGGCACAGTCAGCAGGGTCTTTCGATCCGGCAGGGATATTTTCGAAAAGCTGGCGAATCCGGTCGCGATCGGGCACGTTCGGTATTCAACGACGGGCGCCAGCCGGGCCGTGAACAGTCAGCCGCTTCTTGCCGAGTACTCCCGCGGGCAGGTGGCGGTGGCACACAACGGCAACCTGATAAACGCTTCCATCCTGCATGATGAATACGAGGCATACGGGAGCATTTTCAAGTCCACCAGCGACACAGAAGTAATCATCCATCTGCTCGCCAAGCCGACGCACGTTAGCAAGCCCGATCCCCTGGGCCACGTGCTGAACCATCTGCAGGGTTCATTTAGCCTGCTCTTCTTGTTTTCCGATCGCATCGAAGCTGCCCGCGATCCACACGGTGTTAGACCACTGTCTATAGGGCAAACCGAGGCCGGGGCCTATGTCGTTGCCAGCGAGACCTGCGCTTTCGAAGCTGTCGGGGCCCGGTTTATTCGCGAGGTCGAGCCCGGCGAGATCGTTACGTTAGACAAAAACGGGCTTTCGAGCAGGTTTTTCGTCGCACCCGGCACGATTACCCCCGCACACTGCATTTTCGAGCACGTTTATTTCGCCAAGCAGACCAGCACTATCTTCCACGAGAACGTGCACGAGTTCAGAAAGAAACTCGGCAGGCAGCTCGCCGTCGAACACCCCGTTGATGCGGATGTGGTAATTCCCGTGCCGGACTCGGGGACTTCGGCGGCGGTAGGCTACGCCGAGCAAAGCAAGATACCCTTCGACATGGGAATCGTCAGGAGCCATTACGTGGGCCGGACGTTTATCTCGCCGGACCAGAGATCGCGGGAGCTTGAGGTCAGACTCAAACTGCAGGTGGTTGCTGAAGTAGTAGCCGGCAAACGCATCGTGGTGGTGGACGACTCTATCGTGCGCGGAACGACTACAAGGGGCAAGATCCGGGCGTTGCGACAGGCGGGAGCCAAAGAAATCCACATGCGTATAAGTTGCCCGCCGATCAGGTTCCCCTGTTTCTACGGAATCGATTTCCCGACCGCAGAAGAGCTATTGGCAAACAATCGAGATTTAGACCAGATCCGGGAATTCCTCGAGGTCGATAGTGTCGGTTATATGTCTCTCGAAGGGCTTCTGAAGTGCGCGGCTCTGCCGGAGGACCATTATTGCACGGCCTGCTGGAGCGGCAGGTACAGAATTCCGATTGACGTCGCCGTCAATAAGTCCGCAATGGAACACTATCAATTGAATATGTTCGATGAAATAGAATAGATGGCTAAACATATTAGCTACGAACAGTCCGGGGTCAGCATCGACGCCAACGACCAGATGGTCAGGTGGATATACTCAGCCGTCGCAAGCACGTTCGGCCCGCGAGTGATCGAGTCGAAAGACGGGTTTGCCGGAATGTTCCGTCTGGATTACGA
>Ga0180438_10005709_pt1 | contig 17160 bp, 14 predicted proteins | sample SS_ome_12_FD_132455 | JGI IMG/M metagenome (GOLD analysis project Ga0180438, IMG submission 132455) | Hypersaline lake sediment archaeal communities from the Salton Sea, California, USA - SS_3_D_2 metaG | ecosystem: Environmental > Aquatic > Non-marine Saline and Alkaline > Hypersaline >...
ATGAGATCCTTCAATAACGTCAAAAGCGCAGAGAGAATCATATATGGTATAGTCGCTTATGTCTTAAATCAAAACCAGGATGTGCCCAACTACCAATTTACACAATAAGCTTGACACAATGCCATTGAGCACATCAGGGAGGAGGAGAAGCCGGTCGTTGAGATAGCCAAGTATATTCTTTGGGCAGCATGGATATCGTTGGTGCTGGTCCTGGTGTTGAGCCGGAAGAGAATCAGGAAAATACGCATTCCCCTGCTCATTCTCTCCGCCGTGATATTCGGATTGCTGTTGGGCGCTTCGCCAAACCCCATGGAAGCCGTGGTGAAGTTGTTCAAAATGCTGAATAAGATGGAGGGCGGCCCCAAGGTTCTGATCACCAGCCTGGGCCTCTTCACCCTCTTCTCGCTTCTGGGCAGCAAGTTGATTTGCAGTTGGGGCTGCCAGCTGGGAACGCTGCAGGAGAGCATATTCAACATCCCGGTTTTCAAATGGAAGCGGAAGCTCCAGGTGCCTTTTGCATTATCACTTGCGCTGAGGATTGTGCTCTTCGTCCTCTTCTTTTTTCTTCTCTTCGGGATAGCGCTGGGCGTCAAGAACTTCGTTCTGTTTCATCAGATAAATTACTTTAAGATATATAATTGGGATTTAGCCCCAATCGCTTTATATTCTCTGCCGATTCTGGTTCTTGCAAGCCTTTTCATCTATCGACCTTTCTGTCAGTTGGTGTGCCCCTTTGGGCTGTATGCCTGGCTTCTCGAGAACGTAGCCGTAAACCGGATAAAGATCATCGAGGCCCGGTGCATACAGTGCAAGGCCTGCGTTAAGAATTGTCCCACAAAGGCCATGAAGGGAATCTACGAGAAGAAACGAAAGTGTTTTCTGCCCGACTGCTGGTCCTGCGGCGTCTGCACCGAGGTCTGTCCCACCAATGCCATAAGATATGGCCTCAACCCGGAACTCCCCCAACTGAAAAAGAAAAAAGTCGCCGCCGGGTGAGGCCCGGCGCGTCAGAGCAGGTCTATTCTTGCCACTTCCTATCTGGGCTCTGAAGGCAAAATGGAAAGACAAAAGCAAGCTTACCTTTACGCGGCCGCCGCCGTCTTGTTCTGGTCCACCATGGCCTCCGCCTTCAAGGTGTCGCTGCGGCATCTGGATTTTTTGGGGCTTCTGTTTTTCTCCTCAATTGCCTCAGTTACAATTCTCTTTCTGATTCTACTAATCCAGAACAAGCTGAGTCTTTTGACGGGATACTCAGGCAAGGACTATTTGCGTTCGGTCGTGTTGGGCTTTCTGAACCCGTCTCTGTACTACGTGGTTTTGTTCAAGGCCTACTCGCTGCTCCCCGCCCAGGAGGCCCAGCCGCTCAACTACACCTGGTCGATCGTGTTGGTCTTGCTGTCCATACCGATACTCAAGCAGAAAGTAGGATTCAAGAGCATCCTGGCTATTCTGATAAGCTATTTCGGTGTCTTGATGATCTCCACCCGGGGAGACCTATTCGGATTGACTCTGAGTAATCCGACCGGAGTAGCTCTGGCGTTGGGAAGCTCGGTTATCTGGGCGCTCTTCTGGATCTATAACGTAAAAGACAGGCGCGACGACGTGGCCAAGCTGTTTTTGAACTCCCTTTTTGGTTTCGCCTTCATCTCGATCGCCCTGCTGATCGTTTCAAAAAGGCCGATGTTGGACATTCGCGGTCTTGCCGGGGCCACTTATGTCGGATTCTTCGAGATGGGAATCACCTTCGTGCTCTGGCTGAGAGCCCTCAGGCTGTCCCGGACAACCGCGCAGGTCAGCAATCTGATTTACCTTTCGCCCTTCGTCTCGCTGATGCTCATTCATCTTGTTGTCGGCGAGACGATAATGCTTTCGACCATAATCGGGCTGGTTTTCATCGTGGCCGGCATCATCTTGCAGCAGCGCTGGACCAAGACAACCCCCGTAATCCAAAGTGCCTGAGAGAACTCAGGGTTCAGACTCTTCGGCCGGTCCCTTGCAGAGACGATCAGGCGATTCCAGCGTCCACTTGGAGGAGGCCGGCGTTTGTGACCGACCAACGGTGCATTTGCACCCTGCGTAGCTTACCTTGACTGAAAACAGGCTGGTTTTCCCATGAACATGCGAGACACAGGCAAAGTCTTCGACATTAAAAGATACGCCATTCATGACGGGCCGGGCATTCGCACAACCGTGTTTCTGAAAGGATGCTTGCTGAGATGTCCCTGGTGCCATAATCCGGAAGGCAGAAATGAGAAGCCGGAGTTCATGTGGTGGGCAGAGAAGTGCATAAGATGCAGGAATTGCCAGAACGCCTGCGCCAAAGAAGCTATCTCTTTTTCAGACGATTCCCTCCTTCTGGACAGAACAAAGTGTGATCTCTGTGGAGCTTGCACCGATTCCTGCCCGTCGGGAGCCCTGAAGCTGGTCGGCGAGGAGATGACGGTTGCACAGGTGTTGAATGTCGTCGAAAAAGACCGACCATTTTATGATCAATCGGGCGGAGGAGTGAGCCTCTCCGGAGGAGAACCGCTGCTGCAGTCCGATTTTGCATACAGTTTGCTTGCGGCCTGCAAGGAACGAGGGATCCACACGGTCGTCGACACCTGTGGACACCTCGACTCCGACGTCCTGATGAGAATAAGGGAACATGTAGATTTGTTCCTCTACGATCTTAAACTAATCGACGAGGAAAAACACGAGAAATTCACCGGCGTATCGAACAAGCTGATTCTGGAGAATCTAAAAAGGCTCTCCGACAGCGGGCAGAAGACGATCGTGCGACTTCCTCTCCTTCCGGGCGTGAATGACGACGAGAGGTGCATCCGGGAAGTAGGGGAATACGTCTCTTCTTTGCGAGGGGTAAAAGAAATCAACGTCCTGCCGTACCATAAGGGAGGAGTCGAAAAGTCCAGGCGACTTAATAGGTCTGAAGATCAACTCTACAAGAACAGTCCCCCTTCGGCCGAGGCTTTGAATCGGGTCGAGGAGAAATTGAAGAGCTTTGGATTGAAGGTACGGGTTGGAGGTTAGTATGGCGATGACGGAAAGGGTGAAGCGGCTAAGAGAGCAGAGTGTCAACACAAGACCCTACATCTCCACGGAGAGAGCCGAACTGCTCACCGACTTCTATCGAAGCGGCGGAGCCAGCGAGGTTTCCACTCCTGTGGCCCGCGCCCTGGCCTTCAAATACCTCTTGGAGAACAAGACCGTATGCATCAACGACGGCGAGCTGATCGTGGGGGAGCGTGGCCCGGCGCCAAAAGCCACTCCCACCTACCCGGAGCTGTGCTGCCACACACTCGAAGACCTGGAGGTGCTGAATTCGAGAAAAGTTACCCCTTTTCTGGTCAGCGATGAGACCAAGAAAACGTATCGCGAGAAGATCATCCCCTTCTGGAAGGACAGGACCATGCGCGAGCGCGTTTTCGGGGCCATGTCGGAGAAGTGGATGAGCGCGTTCGACTCTGGAGTCTTCACCGAGATCATGGAACAGAGAGCACCCGGACACGCCATCTTAGACGGGAAGATCTATCACAAAGGACTTCTCGATTTCGAGCAGGACATCAAGAATGCCTTAAACAGCATAGACCATCTCAATGATCCTGAGGCCGACGGCAAAAAGCAGGAGCTGAAGGCTATGGACATAGCCGCAGACGCCCTGATGATCTTCGCACAGCGTCACGCCGCAAAAGCCAAAGAGCTTGCGCGGGCAGAGACCAACTCCCAGCGGAAGAAAGAGTTGGAGAGAATAGCCGATATCTGCCGGCGTGTGCCGGCGCAGCCGCCCAGAGATTTTTGGGAGGCCCTGCAGATGTACTGGTTCGTCCACTTGGGTGTCATAACCGAACTGAACGTGTGGGATTCCTTCAATCCGGGCCGGCTCGACCAGAATCTGTTTCCGTTTTACAAAGCAGGTTTGGACAAAGGAAACCTGACGGAAGAGTCCGCCCGGGAACTGCTGCAGTGTTTCTGGATCAAGTTCAACAACCAGCCTGCTCCTCCCAAGGTACAGGTTACAGTGGAACAGAGCGGCACTTATCAGGACTTTGCCCTGATCAACGTGGGTGGCCTGAAGCAGGATGGAACCGACGGTGTCAACCAGCTCTCCTACCTGATACTCGACGTCTTGGAAGAGATGCGGCTGATCCAGCCGAGCGGATGTATTCAGCTTTCCGGAGAGAACCCGGATCGGTTCCTGAAAAGAGCGCTCAAGATGGTCAAGGCCGGTTTTGGGCAGCCCTCCATTTTCAACACCGACGTGATCCTGCAGGAATTCTTGCGTGCCGGGAAATCGATTGCCGACGCCAGAGCCGGAGGACCCAGCGGCTGCGTTACTGTCAGCGCATTCGGAAAGGAAAGTTGTATTCTTACCGGCTACTGCAACCTGCCCAAGATATTCGAACTCACCCTGAATAACGGCGTTGATCCGCAGAGCGGAAAACGCGTCGGCATTCAGACTGGAGATCCCTCCAACTTTTCCTCCTTTGATGAGGTGATGCGAGCCTTCAAGAGTCAGCTTCGATATTTCATTGATCTCAAGATCGAAGGCAACAGCGCCATAGAGAGGCTCTACGCAGATTTCATGCCCGCGCCCTTCTTGTCGCTTCTGTTCGATGACTGCATCGCAAGAGGAAAAGACTACCACAACGGGGGACCGCGATATAACTCCACCTATATTCAGGGCGTTGGACTCGGCACGGTGACCGATTCGATCTCCGCAGTCAAATATCACGTGTTTGACGGAAAGAGAGTGAAAATGAATGAACTGCTCGATGTCCTCACAGCCAACTTCGAAGGCGCCGAGAAGCTGCGGCTGATGCTCTGGAACAAGACCCCCAAGTATGGCAACGATGACGACTATGCGGATTCGATCACCCGATCGGTCTTCGACGCCTATTTCGACCTGCTGGACGGGCGGCCCAACACCAAAGGCGGCGAGTATCGGGTCAACCTTCTGCCCACCACCGTCCACATCTACTTCGGGCGGGTCACCGGCGCCACGCCGGACGGAAGAAAAAGAGGAATGCCGCTTTCCGACGGCATCTCGCCCAGCCAGGGAGCGGACAGGCACGGCCCCACCGCGGTTATGAAATCTGCTGCCGCCTTCGATCACTCTAAGACCGGCGGCACTCTCTTGAATCAGAAGCTCATGCCACAACTTCTGGCAGACGAAGCAGGCACAGACAAGCTGGGTCATCTTATCCGAACATACTTTACGCTTGGCGGACACCACGTCCAGTTCAACGTGGTCGACGGGGAAACTCTCAGGAAGGCACAGGAACATCCGGAGAGATACAAAGACCTCATCGTTCGGGTGGCCGGCTACAGCGATTACTTCGTCGACATCGGCAGGGAACTCCAGGACGAGATCATCTCAAGAACCGAACAAAGAGGTTACTAATCTTCGCGATATGAGAACTTGGATCCGTCAGATTCCGTTTTTCGCCTGTGGAGATTACCCCCATCCGACGAGGCAATCTTAAGGAAATCACAGAGGAGCAAGATGAAAAGTGAGTCTCTGAGACAGATGATACCGGGGGATACGTGGCAGCAGTTCGCTTCGAGGCTAAAGACAGAGGACACCGAGCAGGTGCTTCAGGCGCTGTTCGACTATGTGATCAAAGTCTTGGCCAATAGAATCGATGATATGAGACCGGACGATGGCCGGGCCATTTCGTTCTTCTCCGAGAAGCGCGAGTTTCTTACCATCAATGTGACCCGAAAAGACCTGCGGGTCTACGTTCACCCCAAGGCCGGGGCTTACTTCGACCCCAAAGCCAAGTTCGGCGTCGAGAAATTCAGATTCTGGGATACATCATTTAACAAAGCGTCCGGCAAGTACCGGGCGATGAGCTTCTGGATTTCGGAGAAGAGGTATCTTTCCGGGGCCAAGAAAATCATAGATGTAATCCCGCGAACCGAGCCTTCGTAGGAGACCCTGGCGGAGTTCCGTGACAGCACGTCGACGGTCTCCCTGTGTACCTCTCATCCTAACCTTCTCCCCCAAGGCGAGAAGGAACCGTGATCACGGCTTGCACGGCATCGGCCCGCTGCGGAAGAGATAGTTCACCAGATACACCACGTCGCCCACGTCGATGGGACCGTCGCAATTGCAGTCGCCGGACTCGATTATCTCCGGGGCGGGCCCGGCTTTGTAGAGATAGCTGACCAGATAAACCACGTCCCCCAAGTCGATGGTTCCATCATTGTTCGCATCACCCCTGACTGCGGAGACTGTGACAGCAAGGTAGTCGTCATCCTCGAAAGACGGATTAGCGCGAGAGGTGGCCTGGCAGGTGATCACATCGACGGTCGAGAGGGGGGCATCGTAAGGAATGGTCACCGTAACCTCCAAACTCTCTTCTTCTCCCGCTGCCAACTCAGTCCAATACGAGCCGGGAGTCAGATTCCACCCATGCTGTTCGCTCATCACCGCGTCGAGGGTATCCGTAACCAGACCGGTGTTCTCCAAAACAAACCGGACAATCAGGTCACTGGCATTGATGCTATTCTCATCAGGTCCTGCCTCTACCAGAACGCCATGCATGGTGTCGGAGTCGGAAACGAAGCAGGAGAACATGGAGCGGCCATGCGTGCCGGCCACCAACTTGCGAGTCGGCTCGTGGAAGGCCAAGTCATGCACCGTGGTAATAGGTAGCCCCGTGCCCAAAGGCGTCCAGCTTCCGCCCAAGTCTTCGGTCACGTAGACGCCTACGTCTGAGCCCACGTAAAGAACCGATGGATTCTGCGGATTGACGAGCACGTCGTTGATGGGTCCCTCCGGCAGGTTGGAGGATATGGATTGCCAGCTCGACCCGTAATTGGTGGTGCGGTATATGTGAGGAAGCGCTCCGCCGATTCGGTGCCCGGAGAAGGTGGAGTAAGCGATCGATTCATTGTACGGATCCGCTGTCACCCGGGTGACCCAGCGATCGGGCAGTCCGGCGCCGATGCTGGTCCAGTCTCCCCCTCCGTCAGTAGTGACCCACACGTTGGCGTCGTCCGTGCCCACGTAGATCACCTGGGTATTGGAGGGGGCCACGTCGATCGTGGTGATAGTCCCATAGGTCAGGCTGCCCGGACCGGGGCCGTCGGTCAGATCGCCGCTGATGGGATCCCACCAGCCACCGCCATTGGTGGTCTTGTACAACCGGTGCGATCCGTAGTACAGAGTATTGTGGTCGACCGGGTCCATGATCACCGGGGTGCACCAGTTGGTGCGATCCGAATCATCTATCCCATCCATCACGTAGTTCCAGCTACTGCCCAGATTCGTGGATTTCCGCAGCCATCCCCACTGGTACTCCGCATATATCACGTTGGCGTTGGTGTAGTCCACGTTGCAGTAAAAACCATCCCCGCCGTGAATGTGATCCCAGTCGCCCAGGGCGCCGGTTAAGGTGCGCAGGGTGCCGTTATCCTGGGTTCCGCCATACAATCTCTGGGGATTCAGATAGTCGATGGTGATGGCATAAAACTGGGTGGATGGCTGGCTGGTGCATAGGCTCCAGTTGGTTCCTCCGTTGGTGGAGAGATACACGCCGCCGTCGCACCCCAGATAGACCCGGTCAGGATCGGAAGGCGAGATGAACATGGCGTGATGGTCCACGTGCACCGAATACCCCACGTCGGTCCAGTAATTCCCGCCGTTGGTGCTGCGGTAGAGATCCACCCCCATGGCAAACACAATGTCGGGATTGGTGGGGTCGACCCGAACATTGCCGAAGTACCATCCAAAGCTGCTGACTAAATCCTCCAGCGCCGAGTCGTTGGTCTGAGTCCACGACTCTCCGTAGTTGGTGGATTTGTACAGGCCCATGAAATATCCGGGGTGATCGCAATACATGGCGTACAGCACGTTGGGCGAGGACTGGCAGACCGATATGCCGATTCGGCCCACGTCCGGACCGGAGGGGGGAAGCCCGTTGGTGAGCTGGTACCAGCTATCCCCTCCGTCAGTGGATTTGTGAATTCCGCTGGTCCAGCCTCCCACCTGCCTGTAAGTAGAGGCTCTGATCCTCTCCCACATGGCGGCGTAAACGATATTCGGATCGGTGGGATCGACTGCAACATCGGTTGCTGCCGTGGAGTCGCTGATATAGAGCTTCTGATACCAACTCGCCCCTGAGTCGGTGCTTTTGTAAACGCCTCTTTCGGGGTTCTTGCCGAACAACTTTCCGCCCGCTGCAACGAATATGATATTGGGGGAGAGGGGATGAACCGCGATCCGGCCGATGTGATAGCTGTTCTCAAGGCCGGCGTGAACCCAGCTTGAGCCTCCGTCGGTCGATTTGTAGATGCCGGTGCCGGGATAAGAGTCTCCGCTTCCGTTGGCCTCACCCGTGCCGCAGTAGAGAACAGAGGTGTAAACCGGATGCATGGCCAACGCCCCGATGGAGGGGGTCCCCTGCTCGTCGAATATGGGGAACCAGGTGGAACCGTTGTCGGTCGACTTGAAGACGCCTCCGCAGGCTGCTCCGGCACAGATGGTGTTCGGTTCGTCCGGATGAATGAGCAGATCCGTGATCCGGCCCGGAATGTTGGTCGGTCCCGCCTCGGACCAGACCACTGCGTCTTTGGTACTGGTTTCTGCTCTCAGCTTCTGTGCCTGCCGCACCGAGGCTAAGTACCTGTCGATAGGTATGTCTCCCAACGGATAAGCCCTCTGCATGAAGAACCAGTCGTTGGGCTTCTTCTCCTCCTCTTTGTCCTCTTCTTCTTCGCCCTCCTGCTTCTCAAACGAAGGCATCTCCGTGCGAGAATGAAACGAAGGCACGTTATCCGAGACAGCCCACACGATGGCGATCGCAAAGCAGATGGCGAAAAGCCAAATGCCGTATTTTTCCTTCTTCCCGAGCATAATTGACGCTCCTTTTGGATTAGGGTAACATCTTGATCAATCGGCATTCCAAAACAGCCACTCTACCTTCAGTTTAACTCCAAAATGAAATACGGCAAGGCCTTTCTACTGTTCAAATCTTTCGCATTCGTGAACTAGCGAACCCGGCTCTTCCCGTCTGGCAAAAGAACTTGACTTCTGAGAGGCGAAAGCGTAAGATGTCGATGTTAGGTGGTAACCGCACCCTTTAGGGTGCGTGGTTTTTTTGAATCGTTGAGATGATGTCCAAAGCCAAACTGCTCATAATCGCAGGTGTGATTCTCTGTGTAATCATCGTTCTGCTGATTCGCGGCCAGATCTCCTCCCCCGACGGCGCCCAGGACAAGTTCGTCGAGGTATACGTCGAGTTCTCTCTGGCGGCGGAGAAGTTCAAATCGGACAGCCTCGCCCTAAAAGAGGAGCAACGGAGAATCTTGGAGCAGGCTGAAGTCACCAGAGATGAGATGGATGCTTTCGTGGGCCGATTGAATGAAAGACCGCAGGAGTGGGCAGAGGTGTGGGAGAGAATCGTTCAGAAGCTGCAGGAGAAAAGACAGGAACTTAGGTCACCATGAAGGCGCCCTTTATGTGATCTATGTCTTCCTTTCCCTTCCGGTAGGTTATCGCCAAAACGTCAAATCGAAAATCGCAATCTGCGGTATCCTCCTTCTGAATAAAATCATTGGCCACATCGATCAGATTCCTCTGTTTCCTCAAGTTTACCCTCTCGTGCGGCGCCCCGAAACTCTTTGATCTGCCGGCCTTCACCTCGACGAAAACGATGGTGTTCCTCTCCTTGGCTATCAGATCTATCTCCTTATGCCCATAACGGTAGTTCTTCTTCAGAATCTGGAAGCCTTTCCGCTTGAGATACTCCTCCGCCAGAGCTTCCCCCCTTTTTCCGAACTCCTGTTTGTATTTTTTCATGCGAGGATTCAAGCGGCAGGGCTAAATGCCCTGCCCTATGGTTTTCGGAAACTCGTTTCTCTGCATAGCGGCGGGAATTCCCGGACGCCCGAACAGGCCCCCTGCAGGTCCGCAGGACGTCTGGGGGTCTCCGTCATCCCGCCGAGTAACATCACCCCCTGTCTCCCCCTCTCCGCTCTGCGGAGAGGGGGACCAAAGGGGGAGAGGTCAAGATCGCCTTAACTTCAAATCAGTCTGATCCGTCCTGCACAGCTTGACCAACTTAAACGATCTTCGATGAATCTCGCACGGCCCGAAAGCCTGCAAGGCCTCCACGTGAGCCTTGGTTGCATATCCCTTGTGCGCCGCGAAGGAGAACTCCGGGTACCTTTGGTGGCAATTGAGCATGATCCTGTCCCGGATCACCTTGGCCACGATGGATGCTGCGGCTATGGAGAGGCTCTTCGAGTCTCCCTTTATCACCGGCATCTGAGGAAGCGCAAGATCCGGAATCTTCTGGTTTCCGTCAACCAGGATGAATTCCGGCTCTCTCTTCAGTTCTCTCACCGCTTTGCGCATTGCTTTCAAGGAGGCATTGAGGATGTTCATCCTGTCGATGGTCTTCTCTCCCACGATCCCGATCCCCACCTCACGGGCGGCGTGCAGAATCTGATCGAAAAGCCGCTCTCTCTTTCTGGCGGTCACCTTCTTGGAGTCATTCACCTCGGGCAGGAGGAGATTTTGGGGGAAGACCACACAGGCCGCCACCACCGGACCAGCCAGCGGGCCGCGCCCCACCTCATCCACGCCCCCCACCGTTCTGAAACCCTTGCGCCACAGATCGCTTTCCAGCGAAAGCAAGTCGACAGGTCCGTCAACCATCAAGCTTCTCCCCGGAATTGAATCTCAAAACAGGCTTTAGGATTCGACCTCCCCACCCTCGTCTTCGGCCGGAAATCGGAAGGTCACTTAGGCTCTTCCTCGATGTCGCGAGATCATCGGTCTCGTCTCATTAAGGAGAGACGACAATCGTTTGTCAAGCGAAAATCTGACTCCCCAAACCGAGGCTGGCGGCCGCGGGAGATCGCCACCGCCAATAGAATCGGCTCTGCCGTCGTCTTCTATGTCGACGGGCAGCAAGATTTGACCGTCAAAGCATTGGGGTCAACCAGGGTCGACGACCCCGGGATACCCTTGGGCTTTGATTGGCCTTGACAATTCCAGCGAAATCGTTAGAATAGGCTGTGACCATGAGTAATAAAAGCCCAAAGCGTACCCTGGCCCGAGCCGCCGCCGGCAAGCTGGGGGAGGACTTTCGCGCGCTCTCTCACAAGATCTTATACTATGCCAACCGCGGGCTTCCCAGAACCGATTTCGCCCGTGAGGTCTCCAGGATGCTGATCGATTTCTCCGGCTGTGACACCGTTGAGTTGCGCCTCAAGAGGCAGGAGAAGTATTTCCTTTGCCGGACCGTAAGAGAGGGTGAGCCACCCTTCAAGTGCGAGCAAAAGCCAGGCAGCGAAGCCGGTGACGGCAGAATGATAGCCTGTTCCGACGAGGATTCTGGCTTGGAAAAACTCTGCCGTGACATCATAATGGGCCAGGTAGATCCCTCGCTGCCCTACTTCACCAAGAACGGAGGCTTCTGGACAGGAGACGCCGGCAGACTGCGGATCAAGCGGCTGACCAGCGGTCCGGAGGCGGACGATGAAAGCTTCTGCCTGGGAGGTGACTTCCCGTCGCTGGCCTTCTTCCCGCTGGTGGTCGAGGGGGACAACGTGGGGTTGCTGCTGCTGAAAAGCAAGAAGCGGGATTACTTCATGGACGACGAGATAGAGTTTTATGAAGGCCTGGCTCAAACCCTCGGAGTGGCCATGGTGCAGCGAGCTGCTCAGGTGGCGCTGCGTGAGCGGATCAAGGAGCTGACCTGCCTTTATGGAATCGCCCAACTCTCCGCAAAACCAGGGATATCCTTGGAAGCGATCATGCAGGGCATCGTGGAACTGATTCCTCCCGCATGGTTCTATCCGCAAATCGCCGTGGGCAGAATCATCCTGGATGGACGCTCCTACACCACGACCGGCTTCCGGGAGGGCGGACAGAGGCAGACCGCAAAGATCGTGATAGGCCGAGAGCACCGGGGCACGGTCGAGGTGACCTATCTGGAGGAGAGACCCGAGCTGGATGAGGGCCCGTTTTTGAAAGAGGAGCGGAGCTTGATCGATGCCATAGCGAGAGAAGCGGCCATCATTATCGAGCGCCGGCAGGCAGAGGAGGAGAAGGCCAGGCTTCAGGACCAGCTCAGGCACGCCGACCGGCTGGCCACCATCGGACAGCTGGCGGCCGGCGTGGCCCACGAGCTGAATGAACCTTTGGGAAACGCGCTCGGTTTTGCCCAGCTGGCCAAGAAATGCCCGGGCCTTCCCGAGCAGGCGGAGCAGGACGTCGAAAAGGCGGTGCAGGCCTCTCTTAGCGCCCGCGAGGTGATAAAGAAACTGATGCTCTTCGCCCGCCGAATGCCCCCCAAGAAGACCCAGGTCAATCTGAATCAGCTGGTGGAAGAGGGGCTCTATTTCTTGGAGTCGCGCTGTGCCAAGGAGGGCATAGAGCTGGTGCGCTCCCTCTCCCCTAACCTGCCCGAGATAACCGCCGATCCGGGGCAGCTTACCCAGGTTCTGGTCAACCTGGTGGTCAATGCCATCCAGGCCATGCCGGAGGGAGGCAAGCTGACAGTGCGAACGGATGCCGGCGACGGCTACATCTCGCTGAAGGTCGAGGATACCGGGCTGGGCATGAAAGGCGACGTCCTCAAGAAGATATTCATGCCCTTCTATACCACCAAGGACGTGGATAAGGGAACCGGGTTGGGGCTGGCTGTGGTCCACGGCATCGTGAGCTCTCATGGCGGCTCGATCAGTGTAGACAGCAAGGTGGGGCGGGGCACCAGCTTTGAGGTCAAGCTCCCCTTAACCGGGGCGCCGGATGTCGAGGAGGGTGACTGAGATGGCAGAGCGGCCCGAGAAAGAGCGGATTCTGGTGGTGGACGACTCTCCCCCCACCCTGGAACTGCTGCAGAGAAATTTGAAGTCGGAAGGGTACCAGGTTTTCGCCGCCAGCAGCGTAAGCGAGGCCATGAGGGTGCTGGAGACCACGGCGGTCGACCTGGTGGTGACCGATCTGAAGATGCCCAAGGTCAGCGGGATCGATCTGGTCAGGCACGTCCGGGAGAACTACCGGGACACCGAGGTGATGACCATCACCGGCTACCCCTCCATCGAGGGGGCGGTGAAGGCCATCAAGACCGGGGCGGAGGAGTATCTCACCAAGCCCTTCACCGACGAGGAGCTCTTCTCCGCCGTCCGGCGAACCCTGGACAAACTGCACCTGCGCCGGCTGGGGGAGGCCCAGCTGCAGAAGGTCCCCTCGGCCCCTTACGGGATAATCGGCGAGTCGGAGGTGATGCGCAAGGTGCTGGGCGTAGTTGCCAAGACCGCTTCCAGCTCGGCCACCGTTCTGATATCCGGGGAGAGCGGAACCGGCAAGGAGCTGGTGGCCCGGGCCATTCACTACAGCAGCTCGCGGGCCTCGGCACCCTTTGTGCCTGTAAACTGCGGGGGCATCCCCGAGGGGCTTCTGGAGAGCGAGCTGTTCGGGCACGTCAAGGGGGCCTTCACCGGAGCCACCGAATCGCGCGCCGGCTTCTTCCAAACCGCCGACGGGGGGACCATCTTCTTGGACGAGATCAGCGACACCAGCCTCTCCATGCAGACCAAGCTTCTGCGGGTGCTGGAGGACAAGGAGGTCTATATGGTGGGCGCATCCCGCTCGCGAAAGGTGGACATCAGGATCATCGTGGCCACCAACAAGGATTTGGCCGGCCTGGTGAGGAAGGGGATCTTCCGGGAGGACCTCTTCTTTCGGCTCAACGTGCTGACCGTCCCCATGCCGCCGCTGCGGGAACGAGGAGACGACATCCTGCTTCTGGCCCACAACTTCGCCGCCAAGTTCGCCGACGAGTTCGGAAAGAGCACCCCCCGCTTCTCCGATAACGCGCTGCAGGTCTTGAGAAACTATCACTGGCCGGGCAACGTCAGGGAGCTGGAGAACGTGATCCAGCGCCTGGTGGTGATGACCGACGAGGACTTAATCGAGGTCTCCGACCTCCCCTCCCTCATGCGCTTCTCCCCCCTGCGGGAGACCGGGCTCAACCGGTCGCTGGCCGAGGTGGAAGCCGAGTACATCCGGAACGTGCTGGCGAGCGTTCGGGGCAACAAGACCAAGGCCGCCGAGATACTCCAGATCGACCGGAAAACGCTTCGGGAGAAGCTCAAAAAAATCGACGAAACATCCTCCCCGTAACCTCGTGCATACCGGGGAGATTCTCCCCGGCGGTTCAAATCTCCTCAGCAACTCTCAATCTCCCAGCTTTTTGAGTTGAGCAGACCGGCCAGCTTGGCTTCCCCGTTTCCAGAGCTGATCTCCTTAATTCCCTTTGACTTACATCATCCGTCCGCCCCCGGTACGGCTGTCCCCAGCGGGTGCAAATCGCCCCAATTCTGATCGGCACGGCTTTCGCTATGGGCTGGCCTGTCTGGCAGTAAAGCATGGACCAGAAAGGAGGTTGTGAACATGGCTCGAGCTCATCGGATAAAAAACCGCTCCAGGCCAAACACCGCGCATGGCATCGACAAGATAGACACCAGAAGAGAGATAAAGGAGGTGAAAGCTCCGCCCGGGCAGAGGGCGACCGAGCAGCCGGAACCCGTCTCAAAGCAAAGAGAGTGGAAGCTTTTGTATACGCCCTATCCCCTTGAGACCTCAGGCGACGGCAGCGCACCGGTGAAGGGCCCCAAAAGAGGTTCCGGCCCAGGTGGGGAGAAATCGACCGAGCCGAAAGGGCTTTGTCGGAACTGTAAGAAAAAAGAGACCTGCAAGCTTCCCAAGCCGGAAGGGGGAGTCTGGCGGTGTGAGGATTACGAATAGGATGACCGCACTCTGTCATTGCCCCATCGGGAGCCATTCCCGAGGGGTCGGTGATCGGCAGAACCAAGCACATGTCAGAGAGTAATATCAACTGGTTAAACACACTATCACCCTGCCTTCCGACATAAGGCGGGCAAGAGATTTGAAGGAGGTAGTCATGAAAGCGTCTGTCGCGGGCGTAGACCGCACGGCCGATGTGGAAAAGAAGGCCACCCGTAAGAAGCAAAGCGTGTATGATAACGTGACCAGGCAGTTCGATAAGGCTGCCGATATGGTCAAGCTGGACCAGAACATCCGGAAGATTCTTTCCATGACCACCAACGAGATCATCGTCAACTTCCCGGTGAAGATGGACGACGGCCGGATCGAGATGTTCACCGGCTACCGGGTGCAGCACAACAGCGCGCTGGGTCCCTACAAGGGAGGGCTGCGCTTCCACCCGGCGGTGGAAATCGACGAGGTGCGGGCGCTGGCCACCTGGATGACCTGGAAGTCGGCCATCACCAACATCCCCTTCGGAGGGGCCAAGGGGGGAATCCAGCTGGATCCCTCCAAGTATTCGGCCAACGAATTGGAGCATATCACCCGCCGCTTCACCTTTGCGTTGGGGAACAACATCGGGCCGGAGTATGACATCCCGGCGCCGGACGTGAACACCACAGCGCAGATCATGGCCTGGATCTTGGACACCTATCTTTCCACCATGCCCCCGCACGAGCGGCAGCGCTGCACCCATGTGGTCACCGGCAAGCCGATCGAATCGGGCGGCAGCCTGGGCCGCGATAAGGCCACCGGCCAGGGTGTGATGTACACCATCGAGGAGTGGGCCAAGGACAACAAATTCGATCTTAAGGGCGCCACCTACACGGTCCAGGGATACGGCAACGTCGGCTCCTGGGCTGCCCGCTTGATGAAGGAGCACGGGTCCAAGATGGTCGCCGTGGAGGACGTCAGCGGGGCCATTGCCAACGCCGACGGCATCGACCCGGACGAGCTGCTGGAATATGCCGGCAAGAACAACTGGCTGATTTCGGGCTATCCCAAGGCCGAGCCGATCGACCGCAAGACCCTGCTTCAGACCGAGGCCGACATCTTCATTCCGGCGGCTTTGGAGAACCAGATAACCGCCGACACGGCCGGCTGGCTGAAGGTGAAGCTGGTGGCCGAGGGAGCCAACGGCCCCACCGATCCGGTCGGCGACCGGATCCTGCAGGAGAACGGAATCCACGTGATCCCCGACATTTTGTGCAATGCCGGCGGGGTGATCGTCAGCTACTTCGAATGGCTCCAGAACAAGCGGAGCGAGTTCTGGGAGCTGGACGAGGTGGACCACAAACTGCATAAGAAAATGGTCGCTTCCTACGGCCGGGTGCGCGATGCGGCCAAGAAGTTCAACACCGATTGGCGCACCGCAGCATATATCGTGGCTCTCTCGCACCTGGAGAGAGTCTATAAAGAGCGCGGCATATTCCCATAAGGGCTAAAAGCAACGCGCTTGTGGGCCCGGAGGTCTCCTGCGGTCACCCGATATGTCGGGAGACCTCCCTGTAATCTCTTGAAAGATCGTCGGGCAGCGCCCTCGCTTTTGGGATGACCCATACGTATCAATCGTGGCGCGGGTGTTGAACCCGACGCACATGCTAGTTTTCCCCCAAACCAAGGGGAAGGGTTCTGGTTCCCTTCTGTATTAAGCCCTTCCCCTTCCCACCCGCCGCAGAACCGTCCACGGTCCACAGTCCACAGTCGACCGCAAGACCGTCCGCGGCAAGACCGTCCACGGTCCACGGTCCACAGTCCACCGCAAAAGCGTCCGCGGCAGAACCGTCCACGGTCCACGGTCCACAGTCCGCCGCAAAAGCGTCCGCCGCAAAACCGTCCACGGTCCACGGTCCACAGTCCGCCGCAAAAGCGTCCGCCGCAAAACCGTCCACGGTCCGCAGTCCACCGCAAAAGCGTCCGCGGCAGAACCGTCCACGGTCCACAGTCCACTGCAAAATCGTCCGCCGTCCTTCGACTTCGCTCAGGACAGGTCGGCCGTCCGCCGTCCGCCGCAAAAGCACAGGTTAAAACCGTAGGTCGGGCTGTCGTTAGACTGCCCGACAATGAGCCACCCGCCACCCGGTTCATCCTTTGGGTGGGTCTCTGGATGCGGGAAACTGGTGTTTCAGGGCTTTCAGGGGGTTTTGAGGTTGATTTTTGTTTTTTTCCAACGCCGGTTTGCCAGAGGTTGAGTTCCCCCTCTCCCCCGCCTGCGGCGGGATCTTCGACTTGGTTATGTCCTATATTTCCTGTAAAAGTTGGTAGCGCGAGGCCGTGGTTGAGTTAGATTCAACCGAGAGATTGAGAACTTAAGAGAAGGAGACCTCGCGCATGAAGAAGGTAACACCGAGTGA
>Ga0180438_10005711_pt1 | contig 17154 bp, 15 predicted proteins | sample SS_ome_12_FD_132455 | JGI IMG/M metagenome (GOLD analysis project Ga0180438, IMG submission 132455) | Hypersaline lake sediment archaeal communities from the Salton Sea, California, USA - SS_3_D_2 metaG | ecosystem: Environmental > Aquatic > Non-marine Saline and Alkaline > Hypersaline >...
AGGGCTGAGGTCAGAAAAAGCCGTGGACACTAGATTTTCAGGGCCACCAATTTCCCTTAGCTCCCCGTTTTCGACCAGCAGAAGTTTATCCGCCTTTTTAATTGTCGCCAGGCGGTGGGCAATGATCAGGGCGATCCGGTTTGATAGCAAACGTTCGAACGATTCTTCGAGCTCCGCTTCAGTGCGCGGGTCAAGATTCGAGGTGGCTTCATCAAGGATGATGATAGGGGAATCTTTCAGGAAAGCGCGCGCCAGTACAATGCGCTGCGCCTGGCCTGCGCTCAGCCTGGCTCCCCCTTCCCCGATGATAGTGTTGTACTCATCAGGCAGGTTTTTGATGAAGCGATGGGCATGTGCGCTCCGGGCGGCATTTTCAATCTGTCCCGGGCTGGCATCTGGTTTTGCCAGCCCGATGTTAGCCCAAACAGTGTCATTAAACAGGAAAGGTTGTTGCGGAACCCAGGCGATGCCGCCTAACAGTAAGTGGCGGGGTATCTTGCTCAGCGGCACACCATCCAGAGTGACAGCGCCGCTGCTGGGATTGATAAAGCCGAGCAGCAGTTCCGCGATTGTGGTCTTGCCCACGCCGCTGGGTCCCACCAGGGCAATTTTCTGACCCCGGGAGATTTCTAAATTCACCCCTTTGAGGGCACGGCGTCCGTCCGGGTAAACAAAACCCACCTGTGAATAGCGAATTTGTTTGAATGGGTACAGGTGATTGGGGTCGGTCTGTCCCCCTGCTGTATTGCCGACCGAGATTTCACTCTGGATGGGTTGATCCAGGATCTCAAAAATTCTCTTTGAAGCAGCCAATCCAGCCATTCCAGCGTGGAAGCGGGCACCGAGAGAGCGCAGCGGGAGATAGAACTCAGGCGCGAGCAGCAGGAGAAAGAGTGCATGCTGGTATATAAAACGACCAGCCAACAAACGCAGACCGATTTCAACAGCGATGATCGCAATGCTGATAGTTGCCACCAGTTCCAGCGCAAGTGCAGACAGGAAGGTGACCCGCAAAACATTCATTGTGGCAACCCTGAACTGGTCGCTGACCCGTTCAATAACAACTGACTGGCGCTGGCTTTGTCCTAAAGCCTTCAAAGTTTTTAAACCCTGGATAACATCCAGAAAATAGGCGCTCATGCGGCTTAAAAGCGACCACTGGCGGCGGGTGAGCGTTGTGGATTGGTCGCCGATCAACACCATAAATACCGGGATCAGGGGAGCTGTTACGAGAAGCACAATTCCGGTCAAATTATCCAGAGGGAAGATGACAACCAGATAGATAAGAGGAATTAAAGCGGCTAAGGCTAAACCGGGTAGATACTCCCTGAAATAGTCTTCAACTGCCTCAACTCCATCCATACAGACGCTCGTCAGTTCACCGGACCGCTGCTGGCTGGAGAAAGCTGGACCTAATCTAAGAATGTGTTCAAACAGGCTGCAGCGCAGTTTGGACTTGATCCTGATCGCCAGCGCGCTCGCCGAAAATTCGCTTCCCCAGCTGAAAACCGCCCGGAAAGTGAAAATAATAAGGATAAAAAAAAGGGGTTTAATTTCGCTGAGCAGGGAACTGCCTTCCAGAAATACCCGGTTGACCACCTGGCTGAGCGCCCAGGCCTGGGTAACAATGGCCAGCGCGCAGAGCGCCCCCAACCCGACAGAGAGGATAAGAAGGGTCTTGCTTTTGTGTGGAATGCGCTCCTGCGGGCTCTGGAGCAGGTCCAGCAGCCGTTTATCGAGATTCATCGGAAGGCGCCGGAGATACTATTCCTGAGGATTACGAAATCCATGAGATAAACATCCGGGTTAAAAACTACCTGATCCAATAGGGCAGCGGGATTAATATAAACGCCACTAATACCCGTCCCCTTTCCGGTATCCCCCTGGTTAAATCCTGCGCTTTCAATATTCTAGGTGCGAGTCGATGGTAAGGCGTTTGCGGAATATCCAGTAACTCCATCCCTGGTAAAGCAGCACAACCGGAACGAATATCAGTGCGACCACTGTCATAATTGTCAGTGTATACTGCGTGGAGGATGCATTGTAGACCGTGAGGCTGTATTCGGGATTGAGGCTGGATACCATAACACGTGGAAAAAGGATAATAAAAAAGGCTGTCAGAGTAAAAACAATGGTGAGGGCAGTCATCGTAAACGCCAGTCCGTCTTTCCGTTTACGGATAAAGAAACCTGCCAGCAGGACCGCGGCGAAGCCCGCCAGCGGGATAATCCCGGGAATGACGCCAAGCTGCCCCGGAATATCTGTAAAGAAATATGTCGCCACCAGGGCTGCAAGCAGCAGGATTGCAGTGAAAATCCAGAATCTAATGGCGAATATCCTGGCGGTTTGGGCTAAATCCCCTTCTATCTTCAGCGTCAGGAATATTGCGCCGTAAAGAGTACAGACAGCCACTGTTGTGAGGCCAACTAACAGGGCGTATGGATTCAGCAGGTTGAAGAAACCGCCAACGTAATTCATCTCAGCATCGATGGGTACGCCGCGCAGGATGTTCGCGAAGACGACTCCTAGCAGGAGCGCGGGCAACAGGCTTCCCAGAATGATGCCCCAGTCCCAGAGCTTTCGCCAGCGGGGATTATTGTCCTTGCTGCGGAACTCGAAAGAAACCCCACGGTAGATCAGCGCCAGCAGGACCAGAAATAGTGCCAGGTAGAATCCGCTGAACATGGTGGCATACCATTCGGGAAATGCTGCAAAAGTTGCCCCACCTGCGGTCAGCAGCCAGACTTCGTTGCCATCCCAATGCGGACCGATAGTATTTATAATCAAGCGTCTCTTTCTGTCAACCATTTCAGGCTCTTTGCCCCGGCTGAGGAAAGGCAGAAGGATGCCGACGCCAAAATCGAAACCTTCCAGTATGAAGAAACCGATATATAGAACCGCAATTAATATAAACCAGACAATGTTAAGATCCATTTTTTCTCTCCAATCACATCAAACTGTGGCAACCGAAGGGGTCTGTGCATCCTCATCGGGCTGGCTATCCGCGCCAGGCTGGGGGACGACCTTAATGAATTTAAGCATCAAATAAATTGTGGCAACGATCAGGGCAGCGTACACCAAGGTAAAGCCGAGCAGGGTCAGCAGCATTTGATAAGGCGGGACGGTAAAGGACAACCCATCGTCAACTTTCATCAGACCGTAGACAATCCAGGGCATTCTGCCTATCTCGGTAAGTATCCAACCAAAGGAATTGGATATATAGGGCAACACGATTGCCCAGACATAAATCTTGAGAGACAGCCCCCGGTTTTGGAATGTATCTCGCATTACCAAAAATGCTGCATACAACCCGAGAGCAAGCAGCAGTAAACCGATGCCGACCATAATCCGGAATGACCAGTAAATGACAGCGACCGGAGGGATGTAATTTCCCGGACCGAATTCGGCTTCGTATTGGGTTTGCAGGTCGTAAATACCCTGTATTTCACAATCAAACCGACTGAAGGAGAGCAGGCATAACAGGCCCGGAACCCGGATGGAAAATATCTCACTGCGCTGTTCCATATCTCCGATGGTCAACAACGAGAATGAAGCGGGCGATTCTGTATTCCATAACGCTTCTGCGGAGGCCATTTTCATCGGCTGAGATTCCAGCATGTGCTGGGACTGGCTGTGTCCGTATAACCCTAAAAGAACAACCGCCAGACTACCGATAATGGCTGCAATCTGGAAAGAACGCCTGAACAGGTCTACGTTGCTCGATTTAAGCAGATGGTAGGCGCTTATCCCAAGCACAAAGAATGCCGCGGTTACAAACCCGGCAGACATTGTGTGCGGGAACTGAACCCACAAGTTCGGGTTTAATATAAGTGCCAGAAAATCGGTCATAACGGCGCGCCCGCCATCGATAGCGTAGCCAAGGGGTTCCTGCATAAACGAGTTGGCTAGCAGTATCCAGAAAGCGGAAACCGTCGAGGCAATTGCTACCAACCAGATAGCAGCGGCATGGAGGCCTTTCGATAGTTTATCCCAGCCAAAAATCCAGACGCCGATAAAAACTGATTCCAGGAAAAATGCCAGCAGGGCCTCAATTGCAAGTGGGGCGCCGAAAATGTCGCCGACAAAACGTGAATATTCCGACCAGTTCATGCCGAACTGGAATTCCTGGACAATGCCGGTGACAACTCCCATGGCGAAATTAATCACAAATAGTTTTCCCCAGAACTTGGCCATTCTTTTATAAACTTCATTTCCAGATAGCACATAGATAGTTTCCATTATGGCGACTATATATGACAGCCCAAGGGTGAGGGGGACAAAGAAAAAGTGGTATATGGTTGTAACCCCAAACTGGATACGGGATAAGATAAGTGGATCCATAAATACCCTCCGCTTGATTGGTTTTGACGCCTTATAAAAGAAAGTTTCTGATTGTAGTGTAATCGGCTCTGAACAGGATGACAAGCCCTGCAGTAAAATCCAACCAGATGCCTGTTTTATTAATGAAAACCCTGATTGAACCGGTTATTTATTTATATTGTTAATGGGGGATAGTAATTGTTTTTGTTACACACAACAATTATTCTTTGTCTTAACTATGTTATGACATCTATCACTACCAGGCATGCGGCCGCGATTTTTTCTTCCCAAAAATCTAATGAGAAATGGTGGGCTGCAGACTTAACGGCGGAAAAAACCGTGCTGGGCGGAACGAACTGCACTGGAAGTTATAAAGGCTTCCGGATCGATGCTGGTTACGAGATCAACGATGTGGGAGGTTTTTTTCCGCAGGACTTCCATATCAAGCAGGGTTACCATCCCATCCCTGCCCCTGGAAGGAATCTCAGTTAGCGCATATCCCTCTTCACGAAGGCGTTCGATTAACTCCGGACCCCGCTTTGGGCTGATGATGCGCAGGTGGCTTAACCCCACAGCGATGCGCTCTTCTAGCCACATCCCGATGACCAGACCGGTCGAAAAACCGGTCGCGAAAGCCAGGATCTTCAGCCAGTTGTCGATATCCTTCAGGACAAGCTGGATTGTAATAACAAAGATAATCGACTTAACAAAGGAGAAAACCCAGGAGAGCGCCTTGCGGCCGCGGGTTACCATTAAGAGACGCAGCGTAGCAAGGGAAATATCCAGCAAACGCAGGCAAAATATCAGAAGAGCCGATAAAAATACGGTTGACATCGGGGGGATAATGTTTCAAGCGCGCCAGAAACCGCGCCGCACAGGCTGGATGTCCTCAGCTGTAATGAATGCTGTTGGGTCGATTTGATTGATGACCTGGCGGATTTTATACACATTTCTGCGCAGCACGCTGCAGGAAAGCATCGTTACTGTGCCGTCTTTGCCGCGGGCGGGTATTTCCGTCAGGGCGAATCCCTCTGCGCGTAGTTCATCCGCGATGGCTGATCCGAAAGTTGGGCTGATGATATTCAGCTGGATGTGTCCGATGGCGAGTTTTTCTTCAATCAACATCCCAACCAGGGTGCCGGTCGCAAACCCTGCCGCATATCCGAGCACATTAACAGGATTGTCAAGATCGGAAAGGACAAAACTGATTGCGACTACGAACAGCAAGGCTTGAAAGAAACCCAGAGTCCACGCAAGACCTTTTCGGTTTCGCATGACCATAAGGACGCGAATGGTATCCAGGCTCATTTCAACAACCCGCAGGATAAAAATCAAGCCTGCCCCCAGCCAGACCTGGGGTGAAGTTATCATTTCAACCATATAGAATTCAGGGGATCACAGCCTCTTTGTACTCCTCCGGCAAGGCGGGGAGGTACAACTGGCTCAGGTAGTCCTTAAGCATCCGGCGCGTGCAGAATTGAGGCCCCAGGGTTCTGATGGATTCCTTCATTACGGCGATCCAATCTCCTGGCATCCCATCAGAAGCACGAATGCGGTAATAAAGGGGGATTATTTCCTTTTCAAGAATATCATACAGACTGGCTGCGTCCGACCCGTCCTGGGTTTCGCGATCTTTATAATCGCTGTCTCTGCCAATTGCCCAGCCGTTTTTTCCGTTATAGCCCTCGCGCCACCATCCATCCAGAACCGAGAAATTGAGCACACCGTTGAGGGCAGCTTTTTGACCGGATGTGCCGGAAGCTTCGTTAGGTCTGCGGGGGGTATTTAACCAGACATCGACGCCCTGAGTCAGGTAGCGCGCCAGGTTCATATCATAATCCTCAAGGAAAACCAGCCGTCCTGCGCTTTCGGATTGTTTAACCTGACGGTACACCTCCTGGATTAACAATTTCCCTTCTTCATGGTCAGGGTGAGCTTTTCCTGCAAAGATGACCTGAACCGGCCGTTTATTGTTGTTGACCAGAGCGAGCAGTCGGTCCAGATCCTGCAGAATCAGCCCTGCGCGTTTATAAGGAGCAAAACGGCGGGCGAAACCGATTGTCAATGCATAAGGATCCAGCAAAACCCCAGAAGCGAGTACCTGCACCGGGTGCCATCCACCCTGGCGCCAGTTTTGCCGGGCCCGGTCCTGAATGTAAGCCACTAATTTCCGTTTGAGGTGCCTCCTGACCTCCCAGAGTTGTTCGTCAGGGATATTAAGTACCCGGTCCCAGACATCCGGGTCGTCTACGTTTTCGATCCAATCCGCACCCAGATAATGGTCAAAAAGGTGGCGTAAGCGGCGCGCTAACCAGGTTCCGGTGTGGACGCCGTTTGTGATTGGTATAATTGGAACATCTTCCAATTCCAGGTCTGGCCACAGTCTGTGCCACATTTTCCTTGATACCTGACCGTGCAGTTCCGAAACGGCATTCCGGCCTTCCGAAAAACGAAGCGCAAGAGCCGGCATGCTGAATGTCTCGCCCCATTCCACGGTGTTTCGGGCAAGGCTGACAAATTTATCCCTGTCCAGATCTAACTGTTTGTACATATGGGAAAAATATTTATCAATCAACCAGAGTGGAAATTCATCGTTTCCGGCTGGCACGGGTGTGTGTGTTGTAAAAACATTGCTGGACTTGATCAACTCTTCCGCTTCCTCGAAAGACTTTCCGTCCTGGATTTGTTCCCGGAGACGTTCCAGAATCAGAAAGGCGGAATGACCTTCATTCATATGCCAGACACTCGGGCTGTAACCCAGCACCCGCAGAGCGCGCACCCCCCCGATTCCAAGCAAAATTTCCTGGGATATGCGCAGATCAGGATCGCTGCTGTATAAACGGGCAGTTAATAACCGGTCGACGGTTGAGTTCTTCTCAAAGTTGGTGTCAAGCAGGTACAGCGGCACCCGGCCTGCCTGGATCTTCCACAAGCGCGCATATACCTCCCTTCCAGTTAGTTCAATGGAGAGGTCAAGCGGTTCGCCGTTTTCCTGCGTGATTGGCATCACCGGCAGGTCTTCAAAAGGGTGTTCGGAATAACGGACTACCTGCCAGCCATCTTCGGAGATATGCTGGGTGAAATAGCCCTCGGTGTAGAAAAAACCCAGCGCGATAAATGGCAGACCCAAATCACTGGCTTCTTTTGTATGGTCGCCGGAGAGTATCCCCAGGCCGCCAGCGTATATCGGCAGCACCTCGTGCAGTCCGAATTCCATCGACAGATAAACGATCTGGTCTTCGATTAAAGCGGGGTGGTTTGTCGCGAACCAGGTGTTTTCAGCGCGCATATAAGAGTCAAATTGGCGGAAAATGCGGTCGTAAAAGTCAAGATAGTAACGGTTGTTGGTTACTGCGTTTAAGCGCGGGCGTTCAACCTTCCGCAGGAAGCGGATCGGATTGTGGTAAACCCGCTCCCATAATTCGCGGTCGATGCGCATAAATAAGCGCTGGGCATCCGGGTTCCAGGTCCACCACAGGTTATATGCCAGTTCTCCCAGCCTCTCAATGCGGCGGGGCAGGCTGAATTGATTCGGAATCCTGGTTTGAATTGACGGCATTTATTTAACAATTCCTCAAAAACGATTTTTTAACACAAAAATTTAATGATTCCTGCCCATTTTGGGCGATTTTGCAAAACCCAATGATACCATAGACACCTGTTTTGCAGTCATTTTTATCAGGAAAGGATTGTTTCGCCTGCGCCTTGCCTCAGGTTACCCAGAGGTGTAAAATAATCGCCGTATGCCAGATAAAGTCCAGCTTTTTGCTACATGTATAATTGATACCCTTTATCCTGAAATTGGATTTTATGTTATTGATGTGCTTGAACGGGCAGGGGTAGAGGTGGAATTTCCTCCAGAGCAGACCTGCTGCGGCCAACCTGCATTTAACGCCGGGCTTCGCCATCTGTCACGGCCTATTGCGGAGCACTTCATCAAAACATTTGAAAACACAGACGGCCCGATTGTAGCGCCATCCGGATCATGTACCGCGATGGTAAAACACGGTTACAGGGAGTTGTTTGCTGGCGATGAAGCCTGGTTCAGCCGTGCTGAAGGGATTGCCGGGAGGATTTATGAATTATCAGAATTTTTGGTGGACTATCTGGGGGTAACTGAACTTGAGGCTCATTTTCCGGCCCGGATCGCCTACCATCCTTCGTGTCATTTACTACGTGATCTCGGGGTGAATTCGCAACCACGCACTTTGCTGGAGGCAGTTGCGGGGGCTGAACTGTGTGAACTGCCCTATGCAAACGAATGCTGCGGGTTTGGGGGAGTGTTTTCCGCTGAACATCCAGAAGTATCCACGGCAATGCTGGATCGCAAGATAAGGAATATTGAAGAAAGCGAAGCGGAAGTTGTTGTGACCTGCGATGCCGGATGCATGACCCATATCAACGGCGGTCTGCACCGGCGCAGGGAAGGGTTACGCGCTGTTCATATTGCCCGGATTCTGGCCAGCAGGCCAGGCGCCGAAGAACTTTTCGGGTAAACATTTTCTATTTTTTAGATAGCAGATGACATCTCCTTTTCGAAAGAAGATAAAAGAGGCATTGGCGGATAAAAACCTTCAGGATGCGCTGGATTTGAACGCGGAAAGGCGTCTGACTGCGATCAAAGCAGCGTACGCTTCTCTACCGCAGGACCTGCAGTCGGTGCGCAAGCAAGCCCATGAGGTAAGAGAAAAAGTTATTGAGAACCTTGGGGATTATCTTGAACAATTCATCAGTAACGCTCAGGATAACGGGATAATTGTCCATAAAGCTGAGAGCGCAAACCAGGCGGTTGAAAAAATCCTGGATATTGTCCGGCGCAGGAATGCCCGGGTTATCGCGAAATCCAAGTCGATGGTCAGCGAGGAGATCCACATCAATACAGCCCTTGATGAAGCCGGGATGAAAGTAGTTGAAACCGACCTGGGCGAGTTCATTATCCAGTTGAACAGGCAGCCCCCATCTCATATCATCACGCCGGCGGTTCACCTGACCCGCCAGGAGGTGGGTGAGATTTTCGAGCGCGAGCTTAACGTACCCTTCACCGAGGACATTTCTGAGCTGACCGCGATTGCCCGGAAAGAACTGCGGCGGACATTTCTGGAGGCTGATGTAGGGATATCAGGCGTAAACTTCGGGGTGGTGGAAGATGGAGCCCTTTGTATCGTTACCAACGAGGGAAACGGGCGCATGGTAACAACCCTGCCGGAAACCCATATTGCAGTGATGGGTATAGAACGCTTGGTGCCAACTATGGCTGACCTGGCTTGCATGCTTTATCTGCTGCCCCGTTCAGCGACCGGGCAGAAATTGACGGTTTATACAACGATAATAAGAAAACCGCGCCAGGCGGGAGACAACGATGGGCCGGGGGAATGTCACCTGATCCTGGTGGACAACGGACGTTCAAAAGTACGAAATTCCGCGCTACGTGAATCGCTTTACTGCATCCGCTGCGGAGCCTGTTTAAACGCCTGCCCGGTCTTCCAGGAAATTGGCGGGCACGCCTATGTTGGGGTGGATGGGGGACCTACAACCTATCCCGGCCCGATTGGTTCGGTGGTTTCACCAGGTCTGTTCGGGCTGAAACAGTTTGGCCAGCTGGCGCGCGCTTCGAGTTTGTGCGGAGCATGCCGGGATGCCTGCCCTGTGGACATTGACCTGCCGAAACTGCTACTGCGAGTGCGGGCAGGTATGGGGTCACCCGGGGATTATGATCTGGGGGAGATTAGCGTGGGCAGGGCTTCCGCTAACGCCCCGCCGGGTATCCGGCTGGGAATTAAGATATTCTCCTGGATGGCATCCTCTCCAGGCAGGTTCGGAATTGGACAGCGCTTTGCAAAAACTGCCGGGAGGGTATTCTATCCATCCAGCGGTTGGGTGAGCCTCCCCCGGTTTACGGGCTGGGGGTACAGCCGCGATTTTCCACGGCCGGCAGAGCCATTCAGGGAGCAGTACCTGAAAAAGAGGGCCGCTTCAATTCCACTCAGGGAGCCAAAGCCATCCGGTGAGCGGGAAAGCGCAGAGGCGTTGCCGCCAAGAGAACAACCACCCTTACGCCAGGGATCCGAGCTGCCTGTCCAGCGGTTTGAACGGGAATTAACCGCTTTGGGGGGAAGCGTTATCCGCTGTGACTCGAAAAATATTGGAAAGAACATACTTGCAGTGCTGGAACTGAATAAATCCAGCTGGATTCAGGCATGGGACAGGGATAAATTTCCTGATGGCCTGCTTGAGGAGTTAAATAATTCGGGCATCAGAGTACAGACCGAACCGGATCCGGATATCAAGGTGGGTTTAACTGCGGCCTCAGCCGGGATTGCGGAAACCGGGACGCTGGCGATTTCGAGAGGCCTCGGCTGCCCCCAGACCGCTTCACTGCTGCCTGAGATACACATTGCGGTTCTTAATCAGGGGGATATTTATGAAAGTTTGACTGATGTTCTGAACCTGGCGGAGTTGCGAGAGTCTTCCTATGTCACGTTGATAAGCGGACCTTCGCGCACTGCGGATATCCAGATGACACTGACAATCGGGGTCCACGGCCCCGCGAAAGTTATTGTAATTTGTTTCAATTGATTAAATTGGGCTCTCAGTAATCAGGGTCTTTACTTTCCTGCCGTTCCTTTTTGGTCTGGCTCCGGCGCTGTTTAACTTCCAGCCGGCGTTCCTGCGCAGACTGGCTGGGTTGTGTCTTTATGCGCTTCTTTGGCTCTTCCTCAGCTTCTTTAATTATCGCCCTCAGGCGCTGCAAGGCATCCTGGCGGTTTTTTTCCTGCGAACGGTACCGACCAGCTTGAATGATTAATTCGCCCCGTTCATTAATCCGGTTTACCGACTGTTTTTGCAGGCGAGCCCGCACTTCATCCGGCAGAGAGACAGAATGAGTGTCGAACCTCAACTGGACTGTGGTAGCCACTTTGTTAATATTCTGGCCGCCCGGTCCGGACGATCGGACAAATTCAAGCTGGATGTCGCTTTCGTCGATCGACAAATTTTCTGTGATTTGGATCATTTCCTGGTTTAACCATCAAGCGGATAGACAACGGTAAACCTTAAGTGGTTTCCTGGAACCCAAATATCTGGTCGAGTCGCTGGCGGTCGAAGTTGACCACTACCTCTCCATCGATATAAATGGTGGGGGTGGTTTCATTTCCGCCGGCCCACTCACGAACCCGAGCGGCTGCCTGGCGGTCTTCGGTGATGTTGATCTCTGAAAAGTTGATCCGGTGTGATTTAAGGTATATACGGGCGCGCCGGCAGGCCGGGCACCAGGATGTACAGTAGAGGACTACCTCTGAATATGCCCTGGCAGCTGAATAGTGAGTATCCGAAGAGTTATCTACTTCATTCTTCTGGTTTGGGTCTGTTTGCGCGTCCGGTTCCAGTTTGTTTAGAACCTTGAATAATTCTTCATTGTCAGGCTGGTCATCGATATCATGGATATCGATGTATTGGATTTTGCGTTGTTTGTCAACGATAAAAATCGCTCGCTCAGACCTGCCGTCATCGCGCAGAACGCCGTAAGTCTGGGCGACCCTTCCATGCGGGAAGAAGTCGCTCAAAAGGGGGTAGGTAATGTCCCCCAGGCTCTCTGACCAGGCCTGTAAACTGGGGACGCTGTCTACGCTTAGACCCAGAACCTGGGTCTGGACCCTGTCAAACCGGTCGAGCTCGGCCTGGTATGACGGGATCTGGTCAGTTCAAACTGGCGTCCAGGCAAGCGGGAAAAATGCCAGAACTACATTTTTCTTGCCTTTATAGTCTGAGAGCCTGACCTTTCGCTCGAGATGGCTTTCCAGCTCGAAATCAGGCGCGCTGTCTCCAATTTTCAATCCCATTAAAATCTCCTGTAATGTTTGAGTAATTCTTATCATATTATTTGAATCGGTTTAACTTCGGTAATGACGAAGGTGTTGATTATAAATCAAATCCCGGCGGGTGATATAAAACTGCCATCCGGTTTGCGTTTAAGGTTTAATACCCGGGAGACTGCATCCAGATTTAGAAGGCCGTAAATGTGCGGGAAAAAATCAGTTTCGCCGCTCTTTCCGGGAGGAAGGGAACCGGATGGGTACTCCCAGAGGATATCGGCCCGGACCCGCTGGGGGTCGATAATTAATAGAACCAGGTCGTCCCGGTCAGGATAAAATGTGCTGGCGACCTCCATGACCTGGTCAGGGCGGGAACAGTGGATAAACCCATCTGATTTCATTGAATCAGGTTCATATCTGCCGGCCTCCACGGCTGCCATCCAGTCTTTGAGCTCACAAATATGGATGATATTTTGCATATTGGCAGGTTACAGGTAAAAGGTTGAAAGAAAAAACCGGGACAGGGGACTATCCAGATTCTTGTGACAGGATACCGGTAATCCGCTCCATAACAGAACCGGCAACCTCAAATTTGCTCATCAAGGGCAAATTCTCGCTGCGGCCATCCGGATATAACAGGGTCACCCGGTTTGTGTCTACATTAAATCCGGAATCGGGAGCAGTGACATCATTTGCGACGATCAAATCCAGGTCTTTTTGGAGCATTTTGGCTGTTGCATTCTCTTTCAGGTTTTGAGATTCCGCCGCAAACCCAACACAGACAGCCGGCTTCTGGATTTTGCGGCGCAGTTCAGCCACATTGCCCAGTATGTCAGGATTTGTTTTCAAATCGAGTGAGAGGGATCCGGCCCCTTTCTTAATCTTATTATTCATAACTTCTTTCGGGGAATAATCGGCTACTGCGGCTGCCATAACCAGCGCGTCTGCATCCTGTATCTCTGCCAGAACAGCTGTATTCATTTCCTGAGCGGTATGGACATCGATCCGGTTTGCACCTACCGGGGTTGGGATCGCCACCGGTCCGGAGATCAAAGTCACCCGGGCGCCTTTATCAAGGGCAGACTGGGCCAGCGCAAAACCCTGTTTCCCGGACGAGAAGTTGGATATAAAGCGGACCGGATCGATTGGTTCCCGGGTTGGCCCGGCTGTAATAACAAATTTTCTACCTTTCAGTATCCCTTCGCTTGATACCAGAAGGCGGATATGGCCGAATAACAAGTCCGCTTCTACCATGCGCCCCAGCCCGGTTAACCCTGAAGCGAGGTGACCCTCCGTTGGTCCTACCATAACCACCCCGCGTTTTTTCAGGATCTCTAAATTTGAGCGGGTGGCAGGGTTGAAGTACATTCCGGCGTCCATTGCAGGCGCGATCAGGGCTGGGCAGCCAGCAGCCAGGGCGGTCAGGGTGAGCAAATTGTCAGCTATTCCACAGGCAATTTTGGCGATTGTATTTGCTGTGATTGGCGCAATAACCAGGATTCCGGCTTCTTGCGCCAGACCCACATGCAGAACGTGGCCTTCGGCTCCCCACAAATTGGAGTCCGTGTATGCCGGACGTCCGGTTACAGATTGAAAAGTGAGCGCTGATATAAACTGTTCGGCTGCCTGTGTGAGGATCACATCCACCAGCGCGCCGCTCTGGTGGAGTTTCGAAGCCAGATCAGCAGCCTTATAGCAGGCAATGGATCCGGTCACGCCGAGCAGGATCCGGTTATTTTTCAGTGGTGCAGTCATTGCAAGCCTCTCAATGTGTAATATACCATACCAATGTATTCTTTCAGCGAACGGGTTGTTAGAGAGAGATTGCTGGCGCTTGGGATAAGGTTTAGGATTTGTGAATACGGATTAGGTTCCCAGAGCTGGCGCCAGTTTTGATCTGTTACTGAATAATCGACAGGCATCGGGGTCACGTTAAAACCCTGGGCTTCAAAAAGGGCTACCGCACGCGGCATGTGCGAGGCGGAGCTTACCAGCAGAATATCGGTTATCCCTTTTTGTTCAAGAATATTACGGCTGAACACGGCATTCTGGTGGGTGTTGACGGATTCACTTTCGAGCCAGATATCCTCTCCCGGCACTCCCATCAGCTCCAAAAGACCCAGCATTTCAGCGGCGGGTTGGCTGTCCTTTGAAAGCCACGGCAGACCGCCTCCACTTAGAAGAATGTGGGGAGCGGCTCCGCTGTGGTACAGCTGGGCTGCATGGATCACCCGGTCTCCGGCGCTGTTGATTTCAACGGATGAGCGCGGGAACTGCTGGGGTTCTGTACCGCCGCCCAGGACTACAATAGCCTGAGTTTGAGGTATTTTTTCGGGGGGAAGGTAGCGCCATTCAAGCGGACGGGTTAAGAAAACAGCTGTCCAGCGAATGCTCGCCAGCCACAGGATCAGAACAGCCGCGACAAGGATGATTCGCTGCAGCCTGGCCCGTTTTGCGAGAAAAATAGCGGTTGTGACCAGGATAATCGCCAGTCCAAGCGGGTATATAAAGAGCGGGATAAGTTTTGATAGAAAGGCCATAATTATCAGGATAAAATCAGAATAAACCGGGTTTTAACCTTTATTTCTTATTGTAATAGAATACGGAGCATCCTGTCATGTCCCGCCAGGTCAGGGACCAGCTTGATTTGGGCGTCCGGATAATACTCCCGGGCGAGGGCTAACACACTCCTGCCGGAATCCGGGTCTATTTCCAGCAGAATCAGACCGCCCCTCGATATTCTGCCAGTTGAATCCTTCAAAATGCGGCTGACCAGGGCAAGCCCATCACGGCCTCCATTGAGGGCGAGCTCAGGTTCCCGGCGGGAGGGTTTGGCAGCTGGAAGCCTGCTGCTGGGGATGTAAGGAAGGTTAGCGCACAGGAGATCGATGTTTTCAACCAGCGGCGGAATCAGATCAGCCTGCAGGAATAATATCCGCTTCTTTACATTATGCTTGCGGGCATTCTCCTGGGCTATCAAAAGGGCAGGCAGGGAGATGTCTCCTGCCAGGATTGTTTCCGCAGCCCCGGGCAGGTGCACAGCCAGTGAGACCGCAATACACCCGGAGCCAGTTCCAGCATCGATGATGAGTATCTCCCCGGTTTTTGATTTACAGAAGGCCAGGGCGTGTTCAACCAGAATTTCTGTTTCCGGTCTGGGAATGAGCGTATCTGGTGTGATTTTAAATTCCAGGCCGTAGAATTCCCATTTACCCAGAATATAAGGCAGCGGTTCGCCGGAAACGATTCGATCCGTGTACTGGTTAATTATTTTAATTTGAGCTGTTGAAAGTTCAAATTCCTGATGGGCGAGCAGCCAGGACCGTGTTTGTCCCAATACAAAAGCCACCAGGACCTGGGTGTCCAGCAGGGGAGTGTCGCTAACCGGTTTGAAGCGCTGGTGTAAATCTGTTAGGGTGTCTGAGATTTGTGACAACGGGAATAAAGGCGCCGCTGGGATTGGTCAGGAAATCACCCCTCGCTGAAACCGGCTGCAGCCAACCGTTCAGCCTCATCGCGGGTAGCCAGTTCGTCAATAAAAGCATCAAGATTTCCCTCCATTACGACTGGAAGGTTATAAGATGAGAAATTGATCCGGTGGTCGGTAACCCGTGATTGGGGGTAATTGTATGTGCGGATTTTTTCTGACCGTTCTCCAGTTCCAACCTGTGAGCGGCGCTCCTGCTCAACTTCCTGGCGCTGCCGCTCCGTTTCGATTTCGTACAGCCGGGCGCGCAGAATACTCATCGCCCGGTTTTTATTCTGGAGTTGTGAGCGCTCGTCCTGGCATTGAACCACAATGCCCGTGGGCAGGTGAGTCAGGCGCACCGCAGTTGCATTCTTCTGCACACTTTGACCGCCCGCGCCGGCGGATTTGTAGACGTCAGTGCGGATATCATCTTCTGGAATTTGAATATCTACCTCATCAACCTCAGCCAGTACAGCCACAGTGGCGGCAGAGGTATGCAGGCGACCCTGTGATTCAGTCACCGGAACACGCTGGACACGGTGGACCCCGGATTCGAATTTAAGGCGTGAATAAGCACCCTTCCCTTTCACGACGAAGATAATTTCTTTATAGCCACCAACCCCGATCTGGTTGGAGGACAGCACTTCAACAGTCCAGTTTTTAGTTTCAGCGTAACGGCTGTACATGCGGAATAAGTCGGCTGCAAAAATTGCAGCCTCATCGCCTCCAGTGCCAGCCCGGACCTCCATAATTACATTGCGCTGGTCACGGCTGTCGCTGGGCAGCAGCATAGTCTTGATCTGCTTTTCAAGCTCATTAATCCTGGGTTCCAGTTCAGCCATTTCAGATTCCGCCAGAGCGCGCATTTCCTCGTCCTGGGAATTCAGAAATGAACTCGCGTCTTCCAGTTGATCAAGCAGCTGGCGGTATAAAATCGCTTTAAGTACAATTGGTTCGATCTCAGCGCGTTCAATACCCAGGTCTGCCGCGCGCTGGTAATCATCAACAACATGCATCAACTGGTCGTCCAGTTCGGCGTAACGAACTTCTATCCCGCTGAGTTTTTCCAATAAATCTTCATGTGAAGACATTCAGGTAATACTCCCAATTGTTCCATGATAAAGGCACAAAGTACACTATGGAGAGGTGTTAACTTTGTGCCTTTGCGCCAGGCCTCCAGGCCGGACTGGGAGACCCGGAACTCGTCTCGAATGCCTTTATTATACCATCGGAATAGGGAACAAAATCCATCAGAATAACAAACGAGGCCCTGCATGCAGAGCCTCGCTGTATTCAAAACGCTTACTGTAATCTAAGTCGCCGGTTTACCACTCGTGGGTCTTGTCATACAGGTATCGGAAGCGGCAGAGACCACGGGCTGGGAACCTCTTGGCTCCAACATACCAGTACAGGTAGGTGTTGAAACCGCAGCCGCGCTTCCAGTACACATTCAGGCGCAGTTCGTCCCAGTTGTCGTAAGTCTGCCATTCTTCGTCCCACCAGCCCTTGGAGGCGTAGCGCAGGGTCAGCCACTGCTGGTACATAACTTTCTCC